>Ga0193740_1000060_pt1 | contig 28197 bp, 24 predicted proteins | sample L2s1metaG_FD_145072 | JGI IMG/M metagenome (GOLD analysis project Ga0193740, IMG submission 145072) | Soil microbial communities from a riparian zone of the East river system, Colorado, United States - L2s1 | ecosystem: Environmental > Terrestrial > Soil > Riparian zone | place: USA: East River... | reverse complement strand
GATTCTGCAGTAAAAAATAAATCGGCGAAAGAAAAAAAGGAGATCGTTGAAAACAACCTTCACATGGTTCATCTATGGACACACAAAGACAAGCTACCCGGACAACTTTCCGGTGGTATGAAACAGCGTGTTGCTATTGCTCGTGCATTTGCCATAAATCCAGGTATTCTTTTACTCGATGAGCCATTCGGTGCATTGGATGCGCTCACTAAAAGCAATATGCATGTGGAGCTTTTGAAATTGTGGAATCTTGATAACCGTGAAAAAACTATTGTGATGGTAACGCATGATATTGAAGAAGCCATCTTTTTATCGGACCGTGTAGTGGTAATGAGCAATGGACCTGCCGCCACCATCAGAGAAATTGTAGACGTTCCCTTGCATCGTCCACGCAATAAAAAAGAGATCGTTCATGATGCAGACTATATCGCCATTCATGACCACTTGTTAAATCTTTTGATTCACAAGTTTTCAATTGATGACATCAACGAAAATGAGGAGGACGAAAACTAAAAGCAATGTTTATTCACTATAAAGATCAACAATGAAACAGCCTCTCACCCAGTTGAAAGTTTTTTCGGTTAAAGGTGTTCAGATGCGCACCTTCCATATCACGTGGTTTACATTTTTTGTGTGCTTCTTCGGATGGTTTGGATTAGCGCCCCTGATGCCAACCATCAGGCAGGATTTGGGATTAACAAAAGGACAGGTTGGTAACACCATTATTGCCGCAGTATCGGCAACCATTATTGCAAGATTGGTAATAGGAAAATTATGCGATAGCTGGGGACCGAGAAAAACATACACTGCATTGCTGATCATCGGCGCATTGCCGGTGATGCTCGTTGGTCTTGCACACAGCTACACAACATTTCTTTTATTCCGTTTAGCTATTGGTGTTATCGGCGCTTCGTTTGTGATCACACAGTTTCATACATCAATGATGTTTGCACCCAATGTAAAAGGCACTGCTAATGCGGTTGCAGGTGGGTGGGGAAATTTAGGCGGTGGCATTACCAACATGTTGATGCCTGTGATCTTCGCAGCCATTGTCGGTTTTGGCTATACAAAAGGCGAAGCATGGAGATATGCAATGGTTTTTCCGGGTATTATGCTGCTGGTAATGGCTTTTGTTTATTACAGGTTCACAAAAGACACACCCAACGGAAACTTTGATGAGATTGGAAGAAAAGCTTCCAAAACGAAAAATGACTGGAGCATTTTGAAAGACTGGAGAGTGTGGGCATTGTCAATGGCTTATGGTGTTTGTTTCGGAATGGAAATTACTTTCGATGGTATTGCTTCGTTACACTTTGTAGATACTTTCAAATTGTCCCAATCCTTCGCCGGCTTTTGGGCAGGAGTGTTTGGCCTCATGAACATTTTTGCAAGAGCACTTGGTGGTATTGCTGCCGATAAAGTTGGTCATCGATTTGGAATGAAAGGCAAAGGTTATTTGCTTGCAGCCATGTTGTTGCTGGAAGGCATTGGCCTGATCTTCTTTGCCAATGCAGGTGGATTAACCTTCGCTATCATTTCCATGTTAGGCTTTGCGCTGTTTTTGAAAATGGCTAACGGCATAACCTATGCAATTGTTCCTTTTGTGAATGAGAAAAATGGCGGTCTTGTGGCAGGTATTGTTGGCGCTGGTGGTAATGTAGGTGGAATGTTGTTTGGGTTTTTATTCAAAGCGCAAAACATTACTTACGTTGAAGCTTTCAAATACATTGGCTTTGCAGTTATTGGTGTAGCTGCGATTGTTTCTGTAACAAAATTCTATAAACAAAGATCTCATGCAGAAGTAGCAATGGAAAATGTAGAAGCTGCGGTGGCGTAGGAAGCCCCCTGTCCCCCGGTGGGGGAACTTAGGTGGAAGAAGCATTGTTAGAGCATATAGTTCTTTAAAATAATGTTGATGAATAGGAAGTGGTCTAATTCCTACTATCATCCAGATAGCTATCGGGATCGTTGTGCTGCGTCCGGCTCTGGTGGATCAGTACCTTGTACGTTCAGAACTTTATTCAAGAAATCCACCACGAAGTACATAAAGGAGAGAGTCCACGAGGAACACAGAGCTACTACTGATCTCTGCGCAAAACTTTGTGGCTTTTGTGGTTAAATAAAGATGCCATACGATAACAATAGTAAACGAAATGCGAGGCAACGATAGATTTATAGTAGTCTCGATAGCTATCAGGGTCGATGAGTGCCTAAAAATAAAAACTAAGAGCAAAACGCAAAGGAGTAAAAGAGCGGCCCAGGTAATTGCTCTCTTTTTCTCCACGATGTTTACACAAAGCATATGATAAATGAGTTTGCAAACCAGCCTGCGAAAATATTCTTTTTATCTCTTTCGGGCCCTTTGCACCGCTTGTTTATTGCTTGACATATCAATAAAGTTGAAAACAGAATGGCAGAGCTAAAAGAACACAATAATTTAAAGTTGAAACATATTGGAACGAATTCGTTTAACACAACCTGTTGTTATTGCGGCGTTGGTTGTGGCATCGTTGTTCACAAGGACCGCAATGGAAAAATGCATGTGGAAGGTGATAAAGACCATCCTGTAAACCGGGGCATGTTGTGCAGCAAAGGGATGAATTTGCATTATACTGTAATGGACAAAACCGATCGCTTGCTATATCCTGAAATGCGTTACAACAAACAAATGCAAAAGCAACGTGTTTCCTGGGATGTGGCGTTGGAAAGAACAGCCGCCGTTTTTAAAACATTGATTGAAAAATATGGACCGGAAAGCGTTGCTTTTTACGCATCAGGACAATGTTTAACAGAAGAATATTATGTGGTCAATAAATTAATGAAAGGCTTTATTGGCAGTAATAATATCGATACCAATTCACGCCTTTGCATGAGCAGTGCCGTTGCTGCTTACAAAATGAGTTTGGGTGAAGACAGTGTTCCCGTTTGCTATGATGATATTGAAATGGCAGATTGCATTTTTGTTGCCGGTGCCAATCCTGCATGGTGTCATCCCATTATCTGGAGAAGGGTAGAAGCTGCGAAAGCAAGAAATCCACATTTAAAAATTATTGTAAGCGATCCAAGGAAAACACAAACTGCATCATTTGCCAATGTGCACTTACAACTAAAGCCCGGAACCGATATAGTGTTGCATCACGCAATAGGAAGAGCATTGATAGAGAATGGTGATATCGATATTGAATTCATTAAAGAACATACACAAGGCTTTGAACAATACAGGGACAAGGTAATGCAGCGAGTCATCACGGAAGCGGCGACAATTTGCGATGTTCCCGAAAAATTGATTTATGAAGCTGCCAGTTGTATTGGTTCTTCAAAAGGGTTTCTGACAATGTGGACAATGGGGTTGAATCAAAGTGTGATTGGCGTGAATAAGAATTTGAGTTTGATTAACCTGAATCTTATCACCGGTCATATTGGGAAACCCGGCAGCGGACCATTTTCATTAACGGGTCAGCCCAATGCAATGGGAGGGAGAGAAGTTGGTGGGTTGGCTAACCTGTTGCCGGCCCATCGGATTTTGGCAAATGAAGACGACAGAAACTATGTACAGAATTTCTGGAATAGCAAACCCATTTCTGCGAAGCCGGGTTATACTGCCACCGAAATGTTTGAAGCATTGAACGATGGTAGACTGAAGGCAATATGGATCATGGGAACAAATCCCCTGGTGAGCTTACCTGATGTTCGCATGGCCGAGGAAGGGTTGAGGAAAGCAAAATTTGTTGTAGTGCAGGAAGCAAGCAGCAAGCCCGAAACGCTGAAATACGCTGATGTTGTTTTACCGGCCGCAACATGGGCGGAAAAGGAAGGTACCATGACCAATGCTGAACGTCGCATAACTTATTTAAACAAGATAGTTGACGCTCCAGGTGAAGCCTTGCCTGATGCCGAAATCATTTGCCGCTTTGCAAAAAAAATGGGTTTTGATGGATTCGATTTCAAAAGCTTTTCAGAAATATATGCAGAACATTGCCAGCTCACTGAAGGAACGAATATTGATATCAGTGGACTGAGTTATGAAATACTAAAAGAAAAAGGAAGTGTTCAATGGCCTTACACTAAAAAAGAGAAATATTTCGGCACGCAACGACTGTTCACTGATAAGATATTTCATACACCTTCAGGGAAAGCAATTATACATGCTGTTGATGATGGTAACCAATCCGAGCCCACAACCAATGATCTCCCATTGATATTAACCACCGGCCGTATTCGCGATCAATGGCATACGATGACGAAAACGGGTAAGGTAAGCCGGTTGAAACAACACATTGCTAACGCATATCTGGAAATTCACCCGGATGATGCCAGTGAAAGAAACATTGAAGAAAATGATTTGGTTGATGTGAAAAATGCCAGGGGCAATGTAAGGGTCAAAGCAAAACTTTCAAATGATATTAAAAGAGGAGTTGTCTTCTTACCCATGCACTGGGGCAAAATATTGAACAATGATTTGAACCGGGCCAATAATCTAACTAACAACCTGGTCGATCCTGTTTCTAAAGAACCAGATTTTAAATTTTCCGCGGTACAGGTAACACCCTATCGAACACCAAAACAAAAAATCATTGTTGTCGGTGCGGGAGCAGGGGCATTCGGCTTTATGAAAAGTTACCGTTGTATAAACAGTGAGGATGAGATTGAAATTTTCAGTAAGGAAAATTTTCCGTTCTACAACCGTGTGATGCTGCCTGATTATATCAGCGGCGTGCAGCAATGGCATCACCTGGTAAAAATGAAGGACTATGAAGAAAGGGATTTCAAAATCAGGTTGCATCGTGGCGTAAGCATTGAACAGATCGACAGGAGTAATAAGATCGTAACTGATAGCAATGGCGTGGAACACAACTATGATATTTTGATTTTAGCAACTGGCAGCCGTCCGTTCATGTTGAAAGATATTCCGGGCCTGGAAGGTATATTCACCATGCGCAGTCGCACCGATGCTGATAATTTCAAAAAACATGTTGATCCTTCAAAAGGAAAAGTAGTAATAGTTGGTGGTGGATTACTGGGTATCGAGCTAGCAGCATCTCTCCGCGAAGTGAACATTGAAATTTGTATCGTTCAACGCATCTCGAGATTAATGGACCGCCAGCTTGATGTCCTCGGCAGTCAATTATTGCACGAAGAACTTACGGAAAAAGGAATTGAAATTTATTACAATGATGAAATAGAACGATTCACAGGAAGTAAAAACATTACAGGGGTTAAATTAAAAAGTGGTTTAACTATTTCCTGCCAGGCTGTTGTCATTGCAATTGGAACGGTTCCCAACATCGAATTGGCAAAAAATTCCGGCATTCAATGTAAACGTGGTGTTACGGTTAATGATTATTTACTGACGTCCGACCCTTCTATATATGCGATAGGCGAGATTGCCGAGTTCAAAGGTTTTTTATATGGTATTACTGCCGCAGCCGAACAACAGGCGGAAATTGTTGCCCGCCACCTGAGTGGGGATATTTCTCATTACTATGATGGATCACTGTTGATGAATATTTTGAAAATGCATGGTACAGACCTTGTGTCCCTTGGGTTAGCTGAGGCACCGCCTGATGATCCATCCTATGAGGAGATACTGTTCATTGACAAAGCAAAACGTTATTACAAAAAATGCATTATTCACAACGACAGGTTGGTGGGTGCAATTTTGATCGGCGACAAAAGCGAATTTCCTGAGTTCAGGGATTTAATTGAAAATAAAATTGAGCTCTCCGAAAAGCGGCTTCAATTATTACGATCCAATAAGAAAGCAGAACCGGCGATTGGCAAGCTCATTTGTTCCTGTAGTAATGTAGGAGAAGGAAATATTATCAACAGGATCAACGAAGGTTGTACGGATCTTAACGTCTTATGCACAGCAACAGGTGCAGGAAAAGGCTGCGGAAGTTGCAAACCAGAGGTTGAAGTTATATTGAACAAAATGCTGGCGAATGCACAGAAAGAAAATGAAATGAAAGTTATAAGGGCCTGAGTGGCCCGATAGTAATTTAAAGTAAATGCAAACTCAATCAGTCATCATTAATTTTAAAGGCGGGATCGTTTCACCGGGTCATTTGAAAGAAATACTTGAGGTGGCACAACAGGTGCGGGTTTCACAAGTGAGTTTCGGTTTACGTCAGCAACTGGTAATGGAAATCCCTTTAAAGTATTTCGAAGAATTCAACCAGTTATGCCAATCGAAAAATATTGTTGCATACACAGTCAAAGAGTCGTTACCAAATGTTGTCAGCTCTTACCCTGCTGCGGGCATTTTTACAACAGATAGCTGGTTAAGGGAAGGCGTGTACAAGGACATTTTTGACCAGTTCAACTATGCCCATCTGCTTAAAGTAAATATTTCCGACAGTCAGCAATGTTTTGTCCCCTTTTTTACAGGGCATATTAACTGGATTTCTTCTTCAGCAGAACATTTTTGGCATTTGTTTATACGGTTTCCAAAAACAAACAGAGTATTCAAATGGAAAGATTTTGTTTATACCAATGATCTTGGCCTCGTATCAAAAAGAATAGAACAGGAAATTTTGAACGATAAATTCTTGTTTTATGGTAATGAAAAAGCAGATGGAAACCTGCTTTACCAACGGGTTAAAGTCTTAAATGCTTATGTGGCAAAGCCAGCTTTTGAAGAGCCGGCAATTTATTTTTCCTTGCCGTATTACGAGGGTTTCAACAAGGTAAACGATCAACTTTGGTTGGGAATTTACCGGCGGGATGAATTATTGCCGGTAGATTTTTTAATTGATGTATGCAATATTTGCTTAAATACACGCATCGGGCAATTGTATGCCACGCCATGGAAAAGTATCATCATTAAAAATATTGATTTCGCCTGTCGAAAGTTATGGGACTATGTGCTGGGTAAGTACCGCATCAATGTTCGTCATGCAGCCAATGAATTAAACTGGCAGGTTGAAGATTTTTCAGAAGAAGGGCTTCAATTGAAAAGACAGGTTATCCGTCATTTCGATAAGGAAGATGTAAGAACGTACGGACTTTGTTTTGCTGTTCAATCCAAACCCACGTCCAGCATGTTTGGAAACATCTTGATCAGGAAGCAGCAAACTAAAAACCCGCATCGTTTAAAATCGCTGGAACGCTACGATATTCTATACAAGAAAAATTTTAATCCCAACGAAGGAGAAGCTGTTGTGTACAGGGAAGGCGTGGAGAAAGAACATATCGGAATCTACCTGGTAAGCCTATGCAAATTTTTTTATGAGAGAGGAGGGGAGGAAAGTGTTCGGCCTGAGAATAATTCCCTGCAGAAAGAAGTTTTACCTGGAAAAAGAATTGTTTATCAATGCAGGCACTGTTTTTCTGTTTATGATCCATCTATTGGTGATGAGGAACAAAATATTGTAGCAGGAACAGGGTTTGAATACCTCGCTGAAAGTTACTGTTGTGCTCTTTGCGAAGCTCCAAAGGAGGAATTCGTTGAGGTCGAGGAAATAGCTTCTGTGAATAATTAGCCGAACATCATTAATTGTATATTTAATCAATGCTGGTTGAAAGATTACATAGGGTTATATCTACCTGCGTTTTAAAATCCAATAGGTATAAAAGCGATGTTTTTATTTTGTTCAGGATAAAGAGTATTTAGATGAAACCTGCAATTACAATCGAATACTGTCCCAAATGCGGCTGGCTTTTACGAGCAGCCTATATGGCACAGGAATTTCTGACAACTTTCCTGGAAGACATTGACTCTGTAACATTGAAACCCAGCGAAGTTGGCGGTCACTATACAATTTCAATAAACGATGATATTGTTTTTGATCGCAAGATTCATGGTGGCTTTCCGGAAATTAAAGAGCTGAAACAAATTATTCGCGATAGGGTCAATCCTGCAAAGAATCTTGGTCATGCAGATAAGCATTGAAGGTCTTATAAAACATGTAAGTCATGATAGGAGTTGTATTGTGTGGAGGCCAAAGCACCAGGATGGGTGCTGATAAAGGCCTGCTACTACAAAATGATTTAACGTGGGTTGACAGTGCTGTTTCTAAATTATCGTCATTGCAAATACCGGTTGTAGTCTCTATAAACAAAATGCAGGAGAACATTTATTCCAGGACGATTTCTGCCAGCAAGTTGATTGTTGACCACGACAATATTTCAGTAAAAGGGCCCCTGCTTGGTATTTTAAGTGTGCACCAGGAATTTCCCGACGACGACTTGTTAGTTCTTGCCTGCGATATGATCGATATGGATATGGCAGTTTTGCATGACCTGGGGGAGTTTTATAAGGAAGGTTTGTATGATGCTTATGTTTATACAACAAATGATAAGCCTGAACCCCTTTGTGCTATTTATACATCGAAAGGAGTAAAGCATATTCTTGATTTATACCATCAAAAAAGGCTGGCAAGATTTAGCCTGATGTATATACTTGAATGCGTTGCTACAAACTATATTCCTGTAAGTGAAACTTCGGTAAAGTTTTTCGCTAACTACAATTCTGCCCGAGATCTTTTCATAAAATGATTTAATCGACTGAGTGCCGAAGACCTTCAGCTACTTTAAAAATGTGTATGATGTAGGGAAATAGTGCGTCCATGGTTTCTTCTGCTCCGCGTGTTGAACCGGGGAGTGTAAGCACAAGGGTAGTATTAATAAAACCCGACACACCCCGTGATAGCATTGCATAAGGCATGCGTTCCTGGCCATAGCTTCTTGCTGCTTCCATAATTCCCGGGATATTCCGGGTAAACAACGGTTCAATTGCTTCGGGAGTAACATCTCTTCGATACAGGCCCGTGCCACCTGTAAAGATGACGAGGTTGTATTTCTCTTCACTCAACTGCTTTGCTTTTGCTTGAATGGTTTCCAATTCATCAGGGATAATGACATAGCTTGAAGTGTTAAGTCCATGTTGCTGTAATTTTTGTGCAACAGCCTTGCCTGCAAAATCCTGTTTTGTTCCTGCCGCTACACTATCACTGCAAACTACCACTGCGCATTTTAAACTGAAAGAAGGACGGTCGTTAAAATCGGATTTACCGCCTTTTTTCTGCAAAAGCATGATGGTTGATATCTCGATCTTTTTGTCAATTGGCTTGAGCATGTCATAAATAGTGAGTGCAGTTACAGACGCTCCATGCATGGCTTCAACTTCTACGCCCGTCCGGTAAATTGTGTGAACTTCTACTTCAATAATGATATCCAGGTCTTGTACGCGATGACTGATTGCTGCGTATTCAATTGGTAAAGGGTGACAATCAGGAATGACATCACTCGTTTTCTTGACTGCCAGCAATCCGGCTGCCCGCGAAAATTCGAACACGTCTCCTTTAGGTACTTGTTTGTTTATAACAGCGTCAATGGTTTCCTGTCTTGATGTTTTAATGATAGCCGTTGCAATGGCTTTACGTAAACTCTTACTCTTGTTGGTTATATTGTTCATCTCACGTCAATTGTTTTGCTTCCATTGATAGGATGCATCTTCAAATAATTCCTTTCCCCAAACCGGTAGCTCTTTTTTAATTCTTTCCACTACTTCTTCGCAGGCATCAATAGCGGCTTTACGATGTACAGCAGATGTAAAAACAAATAAAGAAATTTCCCCGGCCTTCACTATTCCCAAACTGTGATAAACATGCATGCATGTTAGCTGGTATTCTTGGAATATAGCTTCTCTTATTTTATGCATTTGCTCGAGGGCCATTTCTTCATAGGTTGAATATTCTATGGCCTCAACCGGTTTGCCATCCAGCACATCCTTTCTTACCTGGCCAAGAAAAATGCTATGGGCTCCAATATTAGTTTTCGTACTATGCTTTTGAATGCTATCGGCGATAAAAGAAGGACTGACTGGTCCCTGCACGAAAATATTTTTAGGCTTGCCTGTCTCCATAATTTTAATTCAGCTATTTTAACCTCCACTAAAGGGGGGAAGAATAGCCACCGTTGCATCATTATTTAAAATAGTATTTTGTTGTATTACTTCTTTATTAACAGCAATAGCATATTGAACGGTTTTAAGGAGTGGATATTTCTCTTCCAGCAGGTGTATAAGGCCTTCGGTTGAGTCAATGCCATCAATCAAAAAGTTTTTACTTCCTGTAATTTCAGTTATAGCTCCAAATGTCAATACCTTAATTTGCTTCATCACTATGCGTTTGTAAATAATAATTTATAGGCAGCCAATACCAATACTGTCGCCAAAACATTTTTTAAAATAACCTGCCTGAATTTTAAGGCGCCGAAGTAAGCACCGCACAACCCGCCAACAAATGCGATGACCACATATGTATACATGTCCGTAGTAAACTGGATGCCTTTCGTTAGCTGACCTGCAAGCCCAGACATTGAGTTCACGAAAATGAATAAGGCACTGATGGCGGCAGTTTCTTTTTGATCTGTCCATTTTAAAAGAAGTAAAAGAGGGGATAATAAAATACCACCGCCGATGCCAATCAGGCCGGATAAAAATCCAATACAAGCACCAATTAAAATGGATAGTGCGAAACTGGATTGTCGTTGCTCCACAACTTTTGTATTGCTGAAAAAATAAAAACGTATGATTGGAACAAGCAAAAGCAGTCCCAATATCTTTTTGTAAATATTTCCGTCAATAACCACTAATCCACCCAGGTAAGCCATAGGAATGGAAGCAAGTGCAAAAGGCCAGAACACTTTCCACTGAAAATGGCCACCACGATAAAATTGTATGAATGCAGTAAGTGAAACAAAAAGATTGAGTAATAAGGCTGTTGGTTTCATTACTGCAGGTGTTATTGAAAAAAGAGCCATTAAAGCCAGGTATCCGCTAGCGCCACCATGACCAACAGATGCATAGAGAAAGGCTACAATGAAGAGCAGGCAGTAAAAAACAACCAAAGTATCCATGCGTCCTAAAGGTAAGGCAGAACAAGGGTTTCAACCATTTCGCCTTCCATAAAATCTAATTTTTCCTCGGGTAGGATAATGAGGCAATTGGCGACTGAAAAACTACTAAGGCGAAAAGATTCCTGGGCAGGAAGAGGAGTGACCTGGTGATCATCACTTACGGCTTTAAGGAACTGTGTGAGATTAATTTTTTTGTTGACCGCGCCAGACAATGGCAGCCAAATTCTTTTCACCAGTTGTTTTTGTCCTGTCATACACTCTATTGCAGCGACTACATAGTTATAAAAACAGGTGAGCACTGAAGCCGGATTGCCGGGTAAGCCGAATACAATTTTCTTGCCTTTAACCCCTGCATATAAAGGTTTTCCCGGTCGTTGCTTCACTTTATGAAATAATTGTTTTACTCCACAGGCATTGGCAGCTTCAACAACAAAATCGTAATCGCCTACGCTTACACCACCTGTCAATAATAGTAAATCAGCAGCATCCAGTGCTTTTGAAATGGCATTTATTGTTTCACTCAGTTGATCACCCACAAAATCAACAACAATATTTTCAATGTGTATTTGTTTCAATGCAGATTGTAAAAGGACGGAATTGGATTCATACACCTCTCCTTCGCGAAGGCTTTCTCCAGCCTTGATTAGTTCATTTCCTGTAACAATAATGTGAACAGATGGTTTAGGATAAACAAGAACATCCCTGGTTCCCGCACCTGCTAAAAAACCGATAGCACCAGGGGAAAGAAATGTGCTTTTCTTTAAGGCGAGATCGCCTTTTTTAATTTCTGAACCAGCTATCCGTACGTTGCTTCCTTTTTTAAGCTCTTCGTCCAGAACCACAATTTTCTTACCCCGCACTTCCACTTTTTCCTGCATAACTATAGTATCCAGGTCAGTTGGTACAGCAGCCCCTGTAAATATGCGCACAGCATTGTACACATTAATGGCTATTGTAGAGGCATCACCTGCTGCTATTTCATGCGTTACATTCAATTCTTTTGTTCCCGGTAAATCGTTGTAACGAAAGGCGTAACCATCCATTGCAGCCTGGTTAAAATTTGGAACACTGCAGCCTGCAAAAACGTCTTCGGCCAAAACCAGCCCCGCAGCATCTTTCAGAGAAAGTTTCACTGGCTGCAATAAGCCCGTATTCAATTGAATTTTTTCTATCGCATCAGTAACTGAGATCATTATTGTGGCTTCTTTTGAAATAGGAGTTATGACTAAGGTAAGAACTTCACTAATCAAAATTAGTTATTGATTACTTAGATCAACTCAGAGTTTATTGTTTTTTAACAGGCATTACAAACGCGACGGACTGTTGATGTGCACACCAACTATATGTTGGAAACAAGTCCCTCTTACCACACCCGTAGCAGCCAGATGAATACAAGAGGAATCATGAGATGATCAGGTCTAAAAAATCAATTTCAAGCAATTTCACTTTGTAAATGGAACGAACATAGGTACTCTCTTTTTGTATTCAAGGTAATCCTGTCCATGGCTGCGTATTAAATCTCTTTCTTCAAAAAATTTAACTGCAATAAAAATGGCATACAAAAAAGCAATAAGTAAAGTGAAGTAAGCAATCACACCAAATAACAAAATCAGAATTTTTTTCATTTTCAATAATTAAAGATGTTAAGGAAATTTTTGTAGCACAAAATTGAAGTGACACCATACCGTCAAAGATTTTTTGGAATGCTAGTGTTGTTTTTATTAGCAGAAGTGTATTTGAATTTAGTGGGGGAGTGAAAAATGCTTCATTCCCAATAATCATGGACGGCGCCACGTGCCAGGTTTGTTTAAAAGCAGTTCAGTCCAATTATTGAACATCAGGGACCAGAATGTTCACGTTCTAACGAGACATATTTCCGTGCACACTTGTTCTCCAGCAGTTTTGTAAAAAAAAATGAAACAATTAAAATTTATTTCTGCGGCAGTTATTCTACTGGTTATGGTGCTGTCGTGCAAAAAACAAGAAGCTGGTAATAACGAACCACCGGTGGTGTCACAGGTTATTTCCGGCACCGGTGATATTACTTCACAAGTGACTGCATTTCGCGAGATCCTGGGTAGTCCTAATAATGGAGCAGTAGGTCTTTCTCAGCCATCCGGGAGAAGGGAAATTAATTGGGACGCAGTAGTGGCATCATTTACAAATAATGACACCTTCCCGGGAAATTTTTTCAATGTAAAATCTCCGAGAGGACTGGTTTTACAAAACGCGACGGGTAAGTTTAGGGTTAGTGATAAAGATTTTGAAGATGTTCATGCGGGTTATTCACAAATCATAAATCCATTTAGCCCTGCAAAGACATTCAGCCCTATTGGTACAATTGCCAGTTCAGTGGTATTTAAAGTGCCCGGTAAGGATAGCGCTGCTTATGTCCACGGTTTTGGTGTTGTGTTTTGCGATGTAGAGAATGCTAATTCAACTACATTGGAATTTTTCCAAGGCGAAAAAAGTCTTGGAAGTTTTAAGGCACCTGTAAAATCCCTTTCAACCGGGCTATCCTTCCTGGGTGTAAACTTTCCCTATAATAAAATTACTTCGGTGAAAGTTATTACCGGCAATGCTGTTCTTGGAAGTAATAATGATTCCGGGCATGACGTGGTAGTGCTTGACGATTTTTTATACAGTGAGCCACAGAAACTCTGATAAGCTAAAAATTAAAACCTGCATAACAGGCAGGTTTTAATTTTCTGGTTCATATTTTGAAATAAGATGAGAATGGTGTTTTACCGGTCCTGGAATTAAACGTATTTGTAAAGCATAAGTTCCATTACTGATCGGCATCAATCAAAAATCCAGGCTTTCATAAAATTCCATTACTCTCTCTTCAGCCTGTTGCCGACAAGTGACTGTTGGGTCAAAGAGCTCACTTCTTAAATCCTTATAAATTAAAATCGCATTCAAAACAGCAGTCATTAAAGACTGCTTATCATGAGTAGCAACTGTGCCCTTTAATTTTTGAAAATCATTTTCTGTGAGTTTGGTCTCCACTTTTCTAACACCCCTTGGTAAATTACCATGTTTAATATGAAGCAAAGGCCCCAACACTGTTATTCGCAGGAATGACAAAAAGTCAAGGGCTTCGAAATATTCACCCCGGCCTATTTTGAGTAGTCCATAATGTATGAACGTCCAAAACCGGTCTTCTACCCATTGATATTCCAGGGGTGGCCACTGTGATGTAGTTGTTTGAATCACCTCTTTTAAAAAACCATTATTATCAAGCAATACATATGGGTCTTCTACTCTTTCTTTAAATTCATCAAGAGTTACAAATTTGATATCAACATGCAATAAAGGATCATCGTAAAGACAAATTAGCAATCTGGTTTCTCCCACATGTTCACCCGTAAAAGCGGTAAGCAGGTTTCCTAACTTATTTGCATATTCCATCATCCGGTCTTTTTTGTGCGAGATTTTTTCTTTGGTCACCATGACCAGGTCAATGTCCGAAAAATCGTCTAACTCGCCAGACATTAAAGACCCACCGGCTGCCAGTCCAATAACGAACGGATCCTTTTTTAATATTTCCACAGCCTTTGACGCGAATTTTTTTTGATGCATCTGAATGGTATTAATTGGAGCCACAATGTACCGCGGGTTGTAAGATATTTAACCTGTTCGTGTAAATACAAAAAAAGTTGAATCGTTTAATAATTCTATCAAACTGTCATTGGTGGTAAACTAAGGAATGTAGCCGGCCCAAACCGACAAATCTCTTTTTCAGGGGCTTTTACAAACGGCTAAATAGGAAAAGTCTACACTTCTGTTATAAAAACTTCTTTTGTTTTTCCAGGTAATAGACTTTTGCGTGCAATAAAATTTTGATTATGCAATCACAGTTCTTAATAATTCTTCGGGCGGCATTATACGGGTCAATGATTTTGCTGCTTGTGCAAGCCTGTTCTTCAATTAAAAATGTCGCCATTGTTAAAGAGGAATCACCTGTGAAAAAAAATGGTGGTTATAAAACCGGCTTTGACTTTGTAGCAGGTGAAAAAATACTCTGGTCGGAAAACTTTTTACAGGCTTCTGCCGGTAATTTTCCGAAAGGCTGGAATACAAATTCCTCTGCCGAGGTAGTAGTGATGCAAGACAAGAGTAAGTCATTGCTTTTAACCAAGGATGGAGTTTATATTCCTTTAGGTGTAACAAACCTGCCGGCTGAATTTACCCTGCAATTTGATCTTGCTTGCAGCAGTAATTATAGTTACTATTCTTCGCCATTCCAGGTAATGTTTGCTTCGCTTGCTTCTAAAAAAGAATTCACTGTTTTAAAGCAATACAATCCGCATAACAAGGATGTGGTAAAAATTTGGCTGCATCCCCACAATGCTGCGTCTAATGGAGGTTATAGCGGATATGAATTGTTTAAAAAAGGAGTGAAGCAATCATCAAATGAAGTGAACACTTCCCAATTTTTTGCCAGCGAAGGACCGGCAAGCGTTAAAGTTTCTGTATGGAGAGAAAAGCAACGACTGAGAGTTTATTTCAACGAAGAAAAGGTTTGGGATTTACCGGAGGCTTTTGATGAATCCGTAAGCTACAATTCACTCGTTTTTGGTATTTCCCATCTTGTAGATCATACAGGCAAATATTACTTAACCAATATAAAGCTGGCCACGGATACACCGAAAGAGCAGAAAAATTAAAATTCATTTTTTAAATTAAATATGGACATGAGAACACATTTTATTTTACACATTTTATTACTGCTGATCCTTATTGGAGTTATGACATCGTGCAATTACAATCAACCAATCAGTGTGGGCATACCAGGCGATATTTCAACTGAAAACCTCATCACATTTAAAGTGAATGGCAAGAAAGTAAAGACGCATGGATGGAACATCAGCCGGTTTATGGGCAACGGAATCAACCTGAATGTAACTTCTGACATGCATGAAGACAAACGCACCCTGATGCTAAATCTCAATGGTTGGACTGCGGGTAAATACAGTCTTAAGAACAACTTTTCCAGCAATACTTATTCCGGTTATGGGCATTATAAACCAGACTATTCCGATTTGCTCAATGCTTATAGTTTCGAAGATGGCTTTTTCCAGATTGAAAACATTGACACCGTAAAAGGATTATTAAATGCCTCATTCTATGGAACAGTAAAACAAAATGAGGAAGTATTATCAATAACCGAAGGCAGGATTATTAACGGCAAACTGGCTCCTGGGGTACAATTGTACTAAGAATAAAAGCTACCACGGGAACAGTCGGTTAAACTCATTTGGATACTCAGTGTAATGGTTGAACGACAGGCAATGTTGGTGAGGATAATAAGTAACCAGTGTGGACGAAAAGCGAAAGGGATCACCAATCAGTAGAATTTCACCCCCCACCAGGCCTGTCTTTTCGAAGGAGCAGCGGAATACATTTTTCTGACACAATACTCTAAGCGACTGAGAAATCTCATTCCGATGGAGACTGCCCTCAGTCGAGTGAGATCTTTCCTCGGCGTGTGATTATTCACACAATCAGTAATCGTTGTGCCTCGTCAAGATGACAGCTAAAGTTGGTGATGATGACAAGTAAAAACTTGTTGCACTGATAAGTGATGAGTGAGTTTCATGTTTTTTATTAGAATTTCACACACCCACTTGGCCTGTCATTTCGAAGGAGCTGTTGAATACTTTTTGTTATGACAAACCTCTAAGCGACTGAGAAATCTCATGCCAATGAAAGGCTGTCCTCCGTGGAGTGAGATCTTTCCTTGGCAAAAGCTTTCACACACAATTTTTAATCACACTGCCTCGTCCAGATGACAGGTGAGAATAGTGATCATTCGAAGGAGTGGTGGGATAGTTTTTATTTAGACGGACATTAAGCGACTGAGAAATCTCATCCTCAGGAAACTTAGCTTTCATAGCATGAGATCTTTCCCCGGCCAATGTTTTCTCACACAATTTTTAATCGCATTGTTTCGTCAAGATGACAGGTTAATATAGTGATGATGACTTGAACAAATTTGGAGTGATAAATGAATAGGGTGGGCAGGATTTAGTTTTCGATAAATATTTGAATCTTTTGAAAGGGGAAGCCTTGATAGTTAAATACTGTCAGGTCTTTTTAAATTTTAGTTAGTCTGGTTTGTAATTAGGAATTGAATCTGGATGTAGTTTATCATATCGGCTTAAAGGTGAAACCTGTAGCCTGATCTAAATCGTTTGCAGGCGTTAGAACTCTATCATTCCCAAAAAAATTTCTTTTTATTTTCGTTTTTTTTCTTTTATTTTTGATTTTAGAGCTATTTATTCGCACAATTTTCTTTTTTTTCGTTTTTCGGCTCATGACAGCAAATCATCGAAGAGAAAAAATTTTTGACCTGCTTCAGGAAGATGGTTCAGCAAAAGTTGTTGCACTCGCCAAAATATTTAAGGTCACGGAACCGACTATTCGCCAGGATTTAGAAAAATTGGAAAAAGACGGCCTTGTTATACGGGAGCACGGCGGAGCCTATTTGAAGAATGTTGATACCAATGTGCGATCGGTGTCACTGGCGCACCAGGAAAACCTTGATAAGAAAGCGTTGATTGCCCAGAAGTGTTTGGAGTTTATTGAACCGGGTGATACCATCATTTTGGATTCAGGATCTACAACTACGGAGATAGCAAAAAAACTCAAGGGCTTCAAACAATTAACTGTGATAACAAATGCATTGAACATAGCCTTATTGCTTGGCGCCGAACCAGGGATTGAAGTGTTGGTGACTGGTGGAGAATTTAAACCACCCACATTATCGTTAACCGGTCAGAAAGCTGCTGATTTTTTTGAAGGAATAAATGCTCAAAAATTGTTCCTGGCTACTGCAGGCATTTCACTGAAATCAGGATTGACCTACCCAAGCATCAGCGACCTGGTAGTGAAGAAGGCAATGATTGACGCATCGGAAGTAACCTACCTGGTAGCCGATTCAACAAAAATCGGGAAAAGCGCATTTGCCAGTTTAGGTGCCCTATCCCTCATTAATTATATCATTACTGATGAGGGCATAGAAAACAAGCATCGGGAGATTTTTCTCGACAATGAAATTGAATTGATCATCGCAACTCAAAAAAATGGAAGTAAATAATAAGTCAACTTTAAGTTTTGGGGTTATTATAGGTAACCGGGATTTCTTTCCTGATAAACTGGTTGGTGAGTGCCGTACAGATTTGCTGCAAGCTTTTCGTACAGCAGGCATCAAACCGATCATGCTCGATGAGAACGAAACAAAATTAGGAGGTGTTGAAACATTCCATGAAGCACAAAAATGTGCAGACTTATTCAAAAAGCATGCAGATAAAATTATGGGTGTGTTGGTAGTGCTTCCAAATTTTGGAGATGAAAAAGGTGTAGCAGAAACATTGAAACTTGCCGGTTTAAATGTGCCCGTGTTAGTACAGGCTTATCCCGATGATCTCGATAAAATGGATGTCGCAAGAAGAAGAGATGCGTGGTGTGGTAAGATATCCGTTTGCAATAATCTTTATCAATATGGAATTAAATTCTCTTTGACAACAAAACATGTTGTGCATCCTTCCGACGAAAGCTTCGCACAGGACTTGACAAATTTTGTTGCGGTGTGCAGGGTAGTAAGAGGCTTGCGTAGTGTAAGGATAGGCGCAGTAGGAGCCAGGCCCGGCGCTTTCAACACAGTTCGCTACAGTGAAAAAATATTGCAGCGCAATGGAATTTCTGTCGTTACCATTGATCTCTCTCACATCCTTGGTGTAGCCAATAAGCTTACAATAAATGATAATAGTGTAAAACAAAGACTTGATGTCATTAAAGCGTATTCTCCAACCGGAAGAACGCCTGAAGACAAATTGGTCCAGATAGCGAAACTGGATGTGGTGCTTCACGACTTTATGCAGGAGCATGCATTGGATGCCACAGCTATTCAATGTTGGACATCACTTCAGCAGAACTATGGCTGTAATGTTTGCACCAGCATGAGCATGATGAGTGAAAACATGTTACCAAGTGCGTGTGAAGTAGATGTTACAGGTACGCTTACCATGTATGCTATGCAACTGGCTTCCGGCTCTCCAAGTGCATTGGTTGATTGGAATAACAATTATGCAAGCGATAATGAGAAAGTAGTGTTGTTCCATTGCGGTAACTGGGCAAAATCATTTTTGCCTGATATCGAAATAAGTACGGCCCCCATTTTAGGAACTACTGTTGGTGAAGAAAACACGTATGGTGCTTTAGCCGGCCGTACACCTGCTGCACCGCTCACCTATGGGAGAATCAGTACGGATGATACGAAAGGAATTATTAAAACGTATGTAGGTGAAGGCGAATTAACGGATGATGAATTAAAAACCTTTGGAACAAGAGCAGTCGCTAAAATCAAAGATCTGCAAGGTTTGATGAAGTATGTATGCAAATCCGGTTTTGAGCATCATGTTGTGATGAACGCATCCAGGACAGCAGGCATATTAAAGGAAGCATATGAAAACTATATGGGCTGGGAAGTTCATTATCATGGAACGAACTAATGGAGAATTGCTTTTGACATTTTTTATAAGAAAAAGAACGGGATGACAGTAAGTGAATTAACAAAGAAGTCCGTTGAGTACAGGAAGAATATATTGAAGTATATCTTTCATGCGAATGCCGGGCATACCGGCGGAAGTCTATCATGCATTGATATTTTAAATGTGCTCTATAACCATGTAATGAATGTAGGCCCCGAAAATTTTAAATCACCGGATCGCGACAGGTATATTCAAAGCAAGGGGCATAGTGTGGAAGCGTTGTATGTTGTGTTAGCTGATAAGGGTTTTTTTCCTGAATCAGACCTGGAAACACTTTGCAAATACAAATCACATTACATCGGGCATCCAACAAAAAAAGTAAATGGCGTTGAACAAAACACGGGTGCTTTAGGTCATGGTTTGCCCATTTGTGTAGGAACAGCTCTGTCGGCAAAACTGGATAACAAAAGTTTCAGGGTGTTTACACTTTTGGGTGATGGTGAATTACCGGAAGGCTCAAATTGGGAAGCTGCACTATCTGCATCTCACTACAAACTGGATAACTTATGTGCCATCATTGATTATAACAGATTGCAGATAACAGGTACAACATCTCAGGTTTGCAACACAGATCCTATTGATAAAAAGTTTGAGAGTTTCGGGTGGACCGTAAAGCATGTTGACGGGCATGATTACGAGGCGCTGATTAAAACATTTGATGCACTTCCTTTTGAAAAAGATAAACCAGGTTTAATTGTAGCACACACAACAAAAGGCAAAGGCGTAAGCTATATGGAGAATAACGTCAAATGGCATCATGGTGTACCAAGCAAAGAACAATTTGAAGGGGCATTGACCGAGCTTGATAGTGCTACAGTAACAATACCTGATGATTTTTAAACGATTTGTAACAAACATTATAGTGGAAGCAGTTATAGAAAATAAGGATACAGCAAAAGCTAACCTCGAAGTGTTTTCCGAAACGCTGCAGGACCTGGCAAAAGAGGATCGCGACATCATTGTTGTGACAAGTGATTCGCGGGGTTCAGGAAAGCTGGTGCCTTTCGGCCAAAAGTTTCCTGCGCAACATATTGAAGTTGGAATTGCTGAACAAAATCTTGTTGGCGTTGCCGCAGGTCTTGCGTCAACAGGCAAAAAGGTGTTTGCTGTATCACCGGCTTGTTTTCTCACCGCAAGAGCATTGGAACAAATAAAAAATGACGTCGCTTATTCTGATAATCCGGTTAAATTGATTGGAATCAGCGCAGGGGTAAGTTATGGAGCATTGGGTTCTACGCACCATAGCCTGCATGATTATGCTGTTTTGAGGGCAATCAATAATATAACTGTGGTTGCTCCGGCCGATAATTTTGAAACAGGTGAAGCAATTAGAAAAGCAGCTGCTGCAAAAACTCCTTTTTATATACGTTTTGGAAAAAAAACAATGCCTTTGTTGAGCGGGACAAATCGTGAATTTGAATTCGGTAAAGGCCGTATTATTAAAGAAGGCGATGACATAGTCTTTATCGCAACCGGTGAAACGGTTTACCCGGCATTGCTTGCATCGCAAATGCTGGAAGAAAAAAACATTCATGCGGCGGTGATCAGCATGCATACAATTAAGCCTTTAGATTATGATCTTATAGAAAGGATAGCAGCAAAAGGATTATCTATAGTGACGGTAGAAGAGCACAGTATTTTTGGGGGATTAGGCGAAGCTTGCGCCTCTTTCCTTTTACAGAATGGTTATCGTAATAAATTCAAAATAATGGGTATCCCGGACGAATATACCGTTACAGGATCTCAAGCGGACATATTTAACCACTATGGCATTTCTGCAAATGGAATTTCAGAAAATGCCCTGGCGATGTTAAGCAAAAGATAGTACAAAGTTGTGTTGGCGAAAGGATTAACCTGGGAACGGTCATTCTTATTAAAGCTAATATTATGAGTAGAATTCCATATAAATTGCTTCTTGTTATTCTGTTCACCGTGCTTGTAGTTAATAGCTGCCAGAGTAAAAAGAATGTGGGCCGTAAAAAGGTAGCAATCATTGTTTCTACCTTGAATAATCCCTGGTTTGTTTTTCTTGGAGAAAATGCAGCTGCAAAAGCAAAACAACTCGGGTATGAAACAAAAATATTCGACTCTCAGAACAATACCGCTTTAGAAACCGACCACTTTGAAAATGCAATTGCCTCGGGTTACACTGCGATTTTATTTAATCCTACTGATGCTGATGGTTCTGTATCCAACGTTTTAAAAGCGAAGGAAGTTGGTGTACCTGTTTTCTGCATGGACAGGGAAGTGAATTCCACTGAAGCGGCAACTTCTCAAATTCTTTCTGATAGTTATTCAGGCTGTGTTGCGCTGGGTAAATATTTCGTAAGGCAATTAGATAAGAAAGGTAAGTATGTTGAATTACTTGGGCTTGTTGGTGATAACAACACCTGGAACAGGTCAAAAGGTTTTCATGAAGTTGTTGATAACTACCCCGGGCTAAAAATGGTAGCACAGCAAAGCGCTGACTTCGACAGGAACAAGGCTATGGAAGTACTTGAATCCATTTTGCAGGCACATGGTGATATAAGCGGAGTTTTTTGTGGTAACGATGCTATGGCAATGGGTGCGTACCAGGCATTGGTTGCTGCCGGTAAAGACAAAACTGTAAAAGTGTTTGGCTTTGATGGTGCAGAGGATGTGATCAATGCAATTGCAGACGGAAAGGTGTCGGCAACAGGTATGCAGTTTCCAAAAGTGATGGCTTATACTGCAGCGGGTTTCGCTGATGAATATTTCAAGGGTCGTCGCGACTTTCCTAAAAAAATGCCGGTAGCCGTTGAAATGGTTACTAAAGAAAAAATTAAAGACTATACGGCATACGGTAAAAAGAATCAATAATGAAAAAGGGACTGAAATATTTATTTGGAATCATTGTTTTCGCAGTACTGGCAGTTAATTCTGTCTATTTCAGAAAGCTGGACGAGAGGAAGGCATCTTCATCAAAATTTGATGCAAAGGAATACGCTAAAAGTTATTTCAATACCAAACTAAAGCCCTCTTTATCGAACGCTGTTGAAATAAACCAGTTGATGTCATTTCTCCAGTCAAATAAAGAACAAACATTCGAAAAATACGCTCATGCTTTGGGTATTGGCAACATCCGTTATTTTTTGGTGAAGGGAGAAGGGATAGTAACATCAATTAATGAAAACGACGTATCGGTTTTGGCAAAAGCGGATACGGCACGAAAAGCAATCAGGATTGCTACGGAATTTGTTTTTGGAAATGCCATAAGAGACGCTTCCGGAAAAATCGACGTCAACGAATTTAGCAACACAATGGACTTCAATAGCGTATCCTCCGAAATCAACAAGATCGTTCGTGCTGAAGTCCTGCCCCGGTTTAAGGCGAATGTAAAAAAAGGAGATACGGTTCAATTCGCGGGTGCAGTTGAATTGAATAAAGAACATTTGAGTGTTGAAGACATTGAATTAATTCCCATACAGTTAAAGATAGTCAGGTCACAAGGTCAATAGGCCATTAGTAAAACCAGGTAGGTGGCGGTGCTTTTATTGAACAAACCCAAAACTCAAAACTCAAAACTCAAAACTCATAATATTGCTTGTCGTTGAAAACATAACGAAAAAGTTTCCGGGAGTCACTGCTCTTGATAATGTAAGTATGGAAATAGAAGCAGGAAAGGTTACTGCCCTTATCGGGGAGAATGGTGCTGGTAAATCTACATTGATGAAAATCCTTTCCGGTGTGTATCATGATTTTGATGGACGGATCTTCTTCAAAAATCAACAGGTTAAATTTTCAAATCCAAAAGAGGCACAGGAGAAAGGGATTGCTATTATTCACCAGGAACTGAATCTTATTCCCTACTTAACGGTCAGCGAGAATATTTTCTTAGGAAGAGAGATCATTAGTAAATGGGGCATGCTGGACAAGAAAGCAATGCGCCTGAAAACAAATTCATTACTGCAAAAATTAAAACTGGATATCGATCCGGGTGTGTTTGTTTCAGAATTGAAGGTTGGTCAGCAACAGGTCGTGGAAATAGCAAAGGCATTGTTGGTGGAGTCGGATGTGATCATAATGGATGAGCCAACATCTGCTATCAGTGAAGCGGAGGTAGAAGTATTATCCGGAATTATTAATGATTTAAAAGGGGAAGGAAGGGCAATTGTTTATATTTCTCACAAGCTGGATGAGTTATTTAGGATAGCGGATAGATATATTGTTCTGAGGGATGGTAAAATGATTGAAGCCGGTGATATGAAAGGTATAACACATGATGCTATTGTTCAGAAGATGGTAGGAAGGGAAATATCTATAATGCAAAAAGCCGGAGTAGGTGATACAAACATCGAATTGTTGAAGGTGGAAAATTTATGCCTGAAGCACCCTGAAAAATTAAATGAGGATTTGGTGCATACTATTTCTTTCCGGGTGAATCGCCATGAAATTGTTGGAATCTTTGGTTTGATGGGTGCAGGAAGAACTGAATTGCTTGAATGCATCTTTGGACTGCATCCAAAACGTACATCAGGAGAAGTGGTTGTAGAAGGAAAGCGCTTAAAATCGAAAACACCTGCTGAAGCAATGAGGGCAGGACTTGCATTCGTGCCTGAAGACAGGAAAAAAGATGGACTGATTGCTGGCCTCAGCGTAAAAGCGAATATTAGCTTAACAACTCTGAATGAAATTGAGGAAGCAGGAATACTCAATAACAGGAGGGAGGGTGTACTTGCAAAAAAATATATTGATGACTTGCAAATAAAAACCTCTTCTGAAAAACAACTGGCAGGAAATTTAAGCGGGGGCAATCAGCAAAAAATAGTATTGGCGAAATGGCTGGCAACCAAACCCAAAGTATTGATGCTTGATGAACCTACACGTGGAATTGATATCAATGCAAAGAATGAAATCTACAAGTTGATAGTGAAATTAGCCGAAGAAGGTTTAGGAATAATAATGGTGTCTTCGGAGTTGCCGGAAATACTTGCTATTTCAGACAGGGTACTGGTAATGTGTGAGGGAAGTTTGACTGCAGCGTATTCAATTGCCGAAGCGACAGAAAGTAAAATTTTAAATGCTGCTATTTCTAAAATCAAATAATTATTGTTCCCTTTTTGGAAGATCGACGATCAATATTTACATCAATGCCTGTATCAAATCAAATTGAACCCGAAGTAATGTTGCAATCGAACAGTAAGAATATAACCACTGCAAAACCATACCACCTTCGTTTAAGGAAGTATCAATCCCTGATTGCTTTATTCATATTGTGTCTTGTCCTGAGTCTTTTGTCTGATAAATTTCTGACAATTACAAACGGGTGGAATGTATTGAGGCAGATATCCGTTAACGTATGTATTGCAACGGGTATGACGCTGGTAGTGTTAACGGCAGGTATCGATCTTTCGGTTGGTTCCGTTTTGGCATTATGTGGTGCTATAACCGCAGGCTTATTGAAAAACGGGATCGAATTGCCCTCATCAAATCTTTACATTGGATTTACATTACTAGGTGGAGTACTTGCAGGCATTTTGGCAGGAACCATACTTGGCTTTTTTAACGGGTGGACAATTACAAAATTTAAAGTGCCTGCATTTGTTGCAACACTTGCCATGTTAACAATCGCAAGAGGTTTAACCATGTTATGGACAGGTGGCTTCCCGATATCAGCCCTGGGAGGAAAATTTGCGGTGATTGGAACGGGTTGGTTTTTGGGAATTCCGCTGCCGGTGTGGATATCGGGTATCATCGTTTTATTGGCCGTTGTTATTACGCAAAAGACAAAACTCGGTCGTTACATTTATGCTATTGGTGGAAATGAAAGTGCAGCAAGACTTTCAGGTATTAACATCAACAAAGTAAAAATAACGGTTTATGCAATCGCCGGTGCGCTTGCAGCTATCGGTGGCATCATTGTTACTTCGCGGTTAGATTCCGCACAACCCAATGCCGGTGTTTCGTACGAACTGGATGCCATTGCTGCGGTAGTTATTGGTGGAACTTCATTGTCAGGTGGCAGGGGAACGGTGTTAGGAACAGTACTTGGTGCTGTTATCATTGGTGTGCTGAATAATGGATTAGTTCTTTTGAATGTATCGCCGTTCTGGCAACAGGTTGTAAAAGGATTGGTTATCCTGGTTGCGGTTATAATTGACAAGGCAAATAGAAAGAATGAGTGAGGAGTGAGGAGTAAGGAGTGAGGAGTGAGGAGTGAGGAGTGAGGAGTAAGGAGTAAGGAGTAAGGAGTAAGGAGTGACTAGTAAATAGTGGTTTGTGGGAGAAATATGCGTTAGATTGAAGTAAAAAAAATTATGTTTTTGCAATTAGGTCATACGAAAACAGATGTTTTCCGGAAGTCGAAGAAACTAACGCTGGAATGTTACAGGATAACCCGGGATTTCCCTGCTTAAGAAAGGTTTGCGATGGTGCAGCAGATCAGAAGAGCTGCGCTTTCTGTCCATTTGAATATTGCTGAAGGAAGCTCACGGAAATCCGAGTTAGAATAGAGGACTGTAAAAACCCCGCGCTTTTATGAGATTGCCCGGGGTTCTGTTATTGAAATTGATGCAGCAATTGATGTAGCTCATGAACTGCATTATAAATCAATGGAAGACCTGCAGCCTTTAGGTGAATTTATAATCAGCACTTTTAAACAATTAAGTGGTTTGTTAAGGAGAGATCAGTGATCAATGATCAGTGAGGAGTGAGGAGTGAGGAGTGATCAGTGAGGAGTGATTCACTAGAAAGTAGGCTCAGAATTAAAAAGTCCATTTTTGCAAGTCGCTCATAAAAAAGCATGATACTCACTACTGATTACTCCTCACTGTTCACTCATTACTATTACTCATAATCATCACTCATCATGTACATCTTAGCAATTGACCAGGGAACAAGCGGCACAAAGACGATAGTTTTCGATGAAGAGGGTAAGGTAATTGCTAAGGCATCAGAGCCTTTGAAAACTTATTTTTTAGAAGGCGGTTTTGTTGAACAGGACCCCGTAGAGATTTACAATAACGTATTAACCTCTGTTCAAAAATGTATCGAAGCGTTTAAAGCGAATGGTGGTAATGTTACCGATATAAAGGCTTGTGGTATCTCTAATCAAAGGGAAACATTTGTTGTTTGGGACGAAAAAGGTAAACCCTTACATAATGCGGTGGTGTGGCAGTGCAAACGATCTGTTCAAATTTGTGAACGTTTAAAGAATGAGGGTTTTGAAGAACAGGTTAAACACAAAACCGGACTAATCATCGATCCTTATTTTTCAGGAACAAAATTGATATGGCTTTACCAGAATATAAGTGAAGTGCGCAGTGCAATTAATGAAGGCAAAGCCTATTTCGGAACAATTGATTCCTGGCTGTTGTACAAGCTAACAGCCGGCAACAGTTATTTTACAGACTACACCAATGCATCAAGGACTTTGTTTTTTAACCTGCATGATCTCACGTGGGACAAAGGATTACTTGAGTTGTTCGGATTATCCAAAACCAATCTTCCCGGGATAAAACCATCTTCACACCATTTTGGAGAAACAAATTTCAACGGCCTGGTTGACAACTCAATTCCAATCACCGGAATGATTGGTGATTCACATGCAGCTGCTTTTGGTGAAGGATGTTACTCTCCGGGAACAGCCAAAGCTACGCTGGGTACAGGTTCTTCCATATTGATGAATATCGGCAACCATGTAAAGACTTCTGAAAATGGAATGATGACCACTATTTGTTGGAGTATGGAGGACCGGGTTGATTATGCCCTGGAGGGAGTAATTGTTAGTTGCGGTTCTACCGTAGAATGGATAAAAAACGAATTAGGTTTAATTAATGATAGCAAGGCCACAGAAGCAATTGCAATGTCGGTGACTGATAATAATGGTGTCTACCTGGTACCTGCATTTAGTGGTCTGGGTGCTCCGCATTGGGATATGAACCGTAAAGCCTCTATCAGCGGGTTGACATTTGATTGCAACAAAAACCATGTTGTTCGTGCTGCATTGGAGTCAATTCCCTATCAAATCAAAGATGTTATTGCAGCAATGGAACAGGATGCGCAACTTGAACTGGAGGAGTTAATGGTTGATGGTGGAATTACTTCAAACAGGTTTGTATTACAATTCTTAGCTGATTTATTGCAAAGAAAAATAGTAACCATTGGTATGCCGGATGTTTCTGCTCTTGGAGCAGCATATATGGCAGGCTTGAAAATTGGAGTTTATAAAACCATCGAACATCTGGAAACCTTAAACAGCCATAGAAGCTTTGTGCAGCCTTCTAAAAATGAAAGAATATCTGGTTGGTATGAAGGGTGGAAGGCAGTTGTGAGAAAACAAAGCTATTAAAACTTTTTACTGAACGATATGACCAGGAAACGCATTTCGTACATAATCGAGGCCATAATAGCAGCTTTCGTTTAAATCTTTTTTAAGGATCAGCAGCTATACTTATTTAGTAAACATTTGAAATGGGGCGGCACTTAATTGTTCACATTCTAAAACATCGTGGAGGCGTAACGTGAAAAGACCTATTGCAGGTTCGAATTTCCTGATAATAGATTTCAAAGGAATAGCTGAAAAAAAAACTGCATTGTTCGTTTTGTGCTGAATGATTTTGTAAAATCTTCCCGGAAATTAATTTTAAAGCACTCCGGCTACTTTAAAATTCGAAGTTGAAACAGTTTAGAGTAGCCATTATCGTCATCGCTCACTGCAACTATGGATATGGCCTCACTTTTCTGGCCGTGTAAAATATCAAGCGATTCTATTTTTTCTTTCATAGGCTCTCCTGTTGGCTCCTGCAATAAGTAACAGGCA
>Ga0193740_1000059_pt1 | contig 28350 bp, 21 predicted proteins | sample L2s1metaG_FD_145072 | JGI IMG/M metagenome (GOLD analysis project Ga0193740, IMG submission 145072) | Soil microbial communities from a riparian zone of the East river system, Colorado, United States - L2s1 | ecosystem: Environmental > Terrestrial > Soil > Riparian zone | place: USA: East River... | reverse complement strand
ATTCACTTGTATCAAAAGCTTTCAACGTAGTGCAAAAAATAAAGCCGACGCAGTTTAACCGCGACGGCTTTTTTGTAGGAGTTAGAATGAATGAGAAATTAACCGAATAAACCACCTTTTTTCAGGGCTCTTACACCCTCAGCGATTTTAAATCCGTTTTGATATATTTCAATCTTATAGTTTCCTGTTTGGAAATGCTCCTGGCGCATAGGTACCTCAATTGGTTTACGTGTACCCTGCTCGTATTGAATAGTAGTTTTGTAGGTGTAAGGTCTGTCACCATCACTACGGGTTGATAATGTTGCAGCACCTGCAGGATCTCCAATTACTTTTCCGTCAGGACCAGTAACGATCACATATATATCCGCAGGACCTGAACGGGCTACACGGTTTTCAACATCGAATGAAACAACAAGCTTGTCAACTTTTTTTGCCGTTGATGTTGTTTTTTCTTTACCACTCTTTTTTTCGTTAACAGGAGTGATTTGAATGTTTGAAGCAGAGAATGTAGAGGCTACATCCACTGTTTGAGCCAATTCATCTTTTTCTGCAGTGGTTGTTTGCAGGTTTGTTTGCAATACATCTTTTTCCTGGGTAAGCTGTTGATTATTGGAGGCCAGGACCTGATTCTCACCAGTAAGTCTTGCATTTTCAGCCTCAAGGTTGGCGATTGTTTGATTTAATTGAGCGATCAAGGCCTTTGCTCTCTTTACTTCAGCATCGCTTGCATTTTTCTTACTTAAAATCCTGCTGATTTCACCCTTTAATTTGCTGATTTGAGACTTGTCGTCAGTTACCTGGTTTTTAAGATTATTATTTTCACCGGTTAAGGCATCCAGTCTTTGTAAGGTCAAGGAATATAGAGCCTGTGCAGAATCTCTTGCAGTCATTGCCTGGGTTACTGCTACAGATTTATCCTGTATAGTTTTATCGGCTTCATTTTTACTATACAGGAAATAAGCCCATGTACCTAAAAGAGCCACTGCCAAAACACCGATAATAATGTTTTTGGTAGTATTATTTGTTTTTCTTTCCACTCTCGTGGTAGTCTGCGAATTTTCGGCTGAAGGATAGTTTGTATTTGCCATCATTGGAGGTTTTAATTAAACGATATTTGAGTTTTTTTATAGTCAGGTTCAAACTTATTTTTGGGATTTGCTGCACCAATTTCGAAAACCGTGCCAGAAAAATAAAAGAATGATTTTGAATAGATAAATAGGAAATGACCTTAGAAAAGATACTTACGGATTTAAAAAAACAGCAGTTTAAAACTATATACTGGCTGGAAGGCGAAGAAGAATTTTTCATTGACCAGGTGATTGATTTCGCTGAAAAACATATTCTTTCTGAAAGCGAAGCTAGCTTTAATTTGACAATTTTTTATGGAAGGGATACTTCTTGGCCGGACCTCATCAATACCTGCAGAAAATATCCAATGTTTTCTGACAGGCAGGTAGTTATTTTAAAGGAGGCGCAGGCCATGAAAGATGTTGAGAAACTGGAGAATTATGTTGAAAAACCGCTAACATCAACTATTCTTTTTGTTGCTTATAAAGGGAAAAAACTGGACGGACGTACAAAACTTGCCAAATTGTTAAAAGACAAGGCCGTTGTCTTAACATCAAAAAAATTATATGATAACGACCTGCCCGACTGGACAAGCGAATTGATCAAATCAAAAGGATATACTATAACCAATAAGGCTTTAATTCTGTTGATTGATCATATTGGAAATGACCTGAACAGACTGAATAATGAGATAAATAAATTGATACTTAACCTCGATAAAAGAAACAATATCAACGAGGATGACGTAGAAATGTTTGTCGGGATCAGCAAAGAATTTAATGTTTTTGAATTGCAGCAGGCAATTGCCAACAAAGATCTGTACAAAGCCATCCGTATAATTCAATATTTTGAATCCAATCCAAAAGCTGCACCTATCCAGTTAATTTTCCCCTCGCTCTATAACTATTTCAGTAAGGTTCAAATGATCTATTCCGTTCCCTCACGTGACGAAAAATCGGTTGCAGCAGCAATAGGAGTACATTCTTACTTTGTTCGTGACTACTTACAGACAGCGATGAAATTCAGCAGCCATGAAATTGAAAGGGTCTTGCTTCTACTCCATCAATATAACTTAAAAGGAATTGGTGTGAATGATATTGGCAGTACTGACGCCATGTTATTAAAAGAGATGACAGTGAAGATGATTGCAGTTGAATAAAATATTAATTACTTCAAAGAACCGCGATGCTGTTTTCTTTATCAACGGTTAATTGTTTTTTCAATTCCTCAAGTGAAGAATATTTTTCCTGTCCCCGTAAATATTTTCTTACCACCACACGAACGGTTTCACCGTAAATTTCATTTTCAAAGTCAAAAATATTGACCTCCACTCTTTCATTCGAATCTTTAAGTGTCGGCCGGTTACCGATGCTCAACATGCCTTTGTATACAAGCCCTTCCACCTCTGCATAACCCGCATAAACTCCATACCCAAGGTGGATTTTATCCAGGTCGTTATATTCAAGATTAGCCGTGGGATAGCCCAGTTTCCTTCCCAACTTGTCGCCCTGTATAACAACACCCTCAAAGAAGAAGTGATAGCCCAACAACCTGTTGGCCGTTTCGATATCACTTTCTAATAAAGCATTTCTTATTTTGGTTGAACTGACGGCAACCTCCTGCAAAATGTATTTCGGTATTTCCAGTAAACGGTAATTATAGTGATCAGCTTTTTCGGCTAGTAGCATAAAGTTTCCCTGGCGCTCCTTGCCAAAATGATGATCGTACCCAATAATTATGGTATGCGGATGAAACTTTGAAATCAGGAAATTTTCAATGTATTCATTTGCCTGTTGACTGGCAAATTGCTCGTTGAATGGAACAATTACCAAATGGTCAATACCAGTGTTTTTAAGCAATTGTATTTTTTCCGGCAGGGTATTGATCAATTGCAAGTGTTCATTCGGATTGACAATTTTTCTTGGATGTGGATGAAATGTAATGATGATAGCCTCTCCCTTAACCGACCTCGCCTCGCTTATCAAAGCATCAATTATCTTCTGATGACCTTCATGCACTCCGTCGAATGTGCCAATAGTTATCACTGCATTGGTAAAGAGTGGAAGATTTTCAATGGACCTGTGAACCTGCATGGCTGCTAAGATAAAGACAGTTATAACAGGTTGTTTAACGGTTCCAGAAGTTCAAAAGGTTCAAAAGGTTTCGTCGCCGTCAGTTTCAACTTTTTTGAACTTTTTGAACCTCTTGAACTTGTTGAACTTTTGAATTTTTAAACTTGTTGAACTCTCTAGCGACGCTTTCAATTATTTTTGCCGCATGTCCTTATATGCAAAAAGAGGAGTATCTGCTCAAAAAGAAGAGGTGCATGCCGCCACAAAAAATATAGATAAAGGCCTTTACCCCAAAGCCTTTTGTAAGATATATAAAGATATTTTGGGTAACGATGAGCAATGGGTGAATGTGATGCATGCAGACGGAGCCGGAACGAAAAGCATCCTGGCTTATTTATACTGGAAGGAAACCGGTGATATTTCCGTTTGGAAAGGAATTGCACAGGATGCCATCGTTATGAATCTTGATGATTTGCTTTGTGTAGGAATTCATGATAATATTCTATTTTCTTCTTCAATCGACAGAAATAAGAATTTAATACCGGGAGAAGTATTACAAGCCATCATCGAGGGCACCCAGGAATTTTTTGACAACATCAGCAAGTATGGAATTGATATTGCCTTTTTGGGTGGAGAAACCGCTGATGTAGGAGATGTGGTTCGTACCATTGCCGTGAATGGTACAATGACCGCACGTTGGCCAAAAAATAAGATTGTTACCAATGAAAATATCAGGCATGGCAATGTCATTGTTGGCATGGCAAGTTTTGGCCAATCGGTATATGAAGTTGAATACAACAGTGGCATTGGAAGTAATGGTTTAACCAGTGCGAGGCATGATGTCATCAATAAATATTACAAAGAAAATTTCGCGGAAACTTTTGATGGCAGTTTGGATGATGAGGTCATTTACATTGGTAAGCACAGACTGACAGATGATGTATCGGTAAGTTTTCGTGACCAACAATTGAAAACCAATATTGGAAAACTAATACTGTCACCTACCAGAACATTTGCGCCGGTTGTAAAAAATATTCTGGAAGAGCATTTTGATAAGGTGAATGGATTAATTCATTGCAGCGGCGGTGGACAAACCAAGTGTATGAAGTATGTTCCGGAAGATGTTCACATAATAAAGGATAACCTGTTTGAAGCGCCAGAAATATTTAAGATCATACAACAATCGAGTAGGGCAGATGATAAAGAAATGTACCAGGTATTTAATATGGGTTGCCGTTTGGAAATTTATGCTGAAGAAAAAAATGCCGACAAAATTTTGTCGGCAGCAAGAGAATATGGTATAGATGCGCAGGTAATTGGCAGAGTAGAAGAGGGAAACGGAAAATCTTTATCTATTGAAACAAAGGCTGGCGCAGTTTCCTATCAATTTTAATTACTGCGCCTGTATTACAAATGTAATCGGTTGTGTGTGGTACGCATTAACAGGTTTACCGTTTTGCAATGCAGGCTCCCATTTCGGTGAATCCTTTATCATTTCAACCACTTTTTTTGCCATACCATTTCCTGGATCATTCAATGCAGTGAAATCGGATAAACTACCATCTTTATTTACAATGAATCTAAGTTTCACCGTATAAGTGCCGGGCTTTATTCCATTAGCATTGGCATTCTTTACGAACGGCAGTAGATTCTTTTGTAAGAACTCCGACCACTTTTTTTGATCTATTGATGGTTCCACTTCAACCCTTGTGAATAAAGGTTCGTTTTTAGGAACGGTGTCTATGGACACATTATCAACCGTTTTAATCGTACCACTAAAAGAATTAGACGCTGGGTCCACATGTATTTGTCCCGTACCGATAGTGTTTCCATTTTGTTTAAAAGTGATGTCGGCATCTGATTTCTGCACTTTCAATTTAATTTCAATTACACCATTAGTTCCTTTTTTCCCATACTTATCTGTAGCGGCTTTATCTTTTAACATATTGATTGATTCAATTGTGGATGGATCCAGTTTATAAGTCTCTGCCTTTGTTTTTTCATTGCCGTCAACTATAAACAAAGGTGGATTTTCGGAATCCAAGGTCGATTTTTTTGCGCTTTGCTCAGATACATTCACATCAGTGATAGTTGTTTGCTTTTGGGGTACAGTATCAATTGTGACCTGCTGGTTTCCGCTCTGAATATTCGCATATCGTTCAATTGCATGTAAAATCTTTCGTGCAACTGCATCCTGGTTATTTTCCCGGGTAATAAATTGCCTGTCCTTTTCATCCGTTAAGAAGCCACATTCTATTAAAACTGATGGACAGACATTTTGATCCAGGACCCATATCCCAACTTTTCGTTTTAATAAGTATGGATTTGTGGGGTACACTACATTCAACTCCTGGCGAAGGATCGAACCAAGCAATTCACTTTGTTGCTGATACACAGGTTTCTTATTTGACACATAAATTCCGAATCCGTTAGTGAGGGTTTGATCCGAAATCATATCCTTTTCCTGGTTTGGATCAAGAGCATTTATATGCAGTGATACAAACAAATCGGCCTTGTTCCCCTTAGCTATATCAACTCTTTTGTGAAGATCAATGGTCTCATTTGATGTCCTGGTCAAAACAATTTTTATTTTACCATTGGTATTTAATTCCTGTATTCTTTTTGAAATCGCCAGTACAATAGCATCTTCATTAACATCGCCGATCGTTATGCCGCTGGGTTTGCCGTTAAGCATTGTTCCATGCCCGGCGTCAATAACAACCGTAATTTGCTTTTCGAAGTTTGTAACCGGTATGAACACTTTTTTTGTACGGAGGGTGAATGCAAGTACAGTAGTGATCAGGATAGCCAAGGCAGCGATGCGTCCTAAATAACTGATCCGTGGATTCTGATTTTTTGTAAGCATGGCAAGTCTTCTTTTAATTGAGGTTTGGAAAAATTGGTTTGTTATTGAATTAAAGCGGGTAGGATAAGCAGCACTTAAAATCATTGCGGCCAGGGCAGCTGTTCCGTGTTCACCTATTGCTCTTTTATCGGCAATAAACTCGTGAATTAATCTTAGCTCTTTTCGCATTAACCAAAAGAACGGGTTGCACCAAAAGATCACCAGCATCAATTGCATGAATAATTTGTCAAGGGAGTGTTTTTCTTTTACATGAACGAGTTCGTGCCGGAATATCTGTTGGCCGGTTTCTGTTTGGAGATTGATGTCTTCGTTCCAAAAAATAAAATTGAAAAATGAGAATGGAGTGCCCTTGGCCCTGGTATTAATAAACCTGATCTTATCAAGCCATTGCACAGAATGCGACCTGACTATTGAAAATATTTTACGTAGCGAAAACAAAAGATATATGAATAAAAATGTCGAAGTAGTTATATAGGCCATCAGTAACCATTGAGCTGTAGAAATTTCACGATGTCCGCGAATTGTCACTTCTTCGAGGTAACCATCGGCGGATTGAAACACCTGTAAAATTTGAAGGGCCTTATTCGGGTCTTCGGAAGTAAAGTGCATGACACTTATCTGTATCACGGGAGCAACCAGTGAAACTAAAATGGAGATCAATAGATAAAAACGATTCCATTGGTGAAACAGCTTATTTCGAAGCGCTATGTGGTAATACAAAAACAAAACACCTGAACAAATAATAACTTTTAGCAGGTAATAGGCAAAGGCTATCATTTTTTCGCTTTTTTAAGTTGTTGCAATAAGGTTTCCAGGTCTTCGAGACTAATGGTATTTTCTTTGACCATAAATGAAACAGCTTCACTGAATGAGCCGCCGAAATAAGATTTTACAAGATTCTTCATAAAGGCTTTCGAGTAAACGTCTTTTGTTACCACTGGGTAGTATTGATGCTGCCTTCCAAATATCTTAACACCGATGAATTCTTTGTCGATCAGGATTTTCAAAATAGTGGCCACCGTGTTTTGATGCGGTTTTGGTGAAGGCATTGCATCCATGATATCCCTTATAAAACCTTCTTTGATCTTCCAGATTACCTGCATTACCTGTTCTTCTGCCTTGGTCAATGTTTTCATCCAACAATATTATAAACGCCAAAGTATAACTAATATTTTAGTTGAACAACTAAATTTTTAGTTTTCCAAAATAAATAACGGCTGCATTTTGCATTCTTGCTTATTTTGCAAAAAATAAGTGCATGGCTGAAACAATTCTGGAGCTTCGTAATGCGAATATTTATCAGGGCGGTAACCTGATTTTGGAAGGTGTGAATTTTTCTGTCCAGAAAGGTGAGTTTGTTTACCTGGTTGGTAAAACAGGAACAGGTAAATCAACTTTGCTGAAGACTTTATATGGAGAACTGCCATTAAAAGAAGGAGAGGGCTCGGTAGTGGGGTACGACTTAAGACAACTCACCTGGAAAACCGTTCCGTTTCTGCGACGTAATATGGGAGTAGTGTTCCAGGATTTTCAATTGTTGACGGACAGGAATGTAAACGAAAATCTGAAATTTGTTTTAAGGGCAATTGGATGGAAAGAAGAAAAACTCATGAATGAAAAAATTTCCGATGTGCTTGATAAAGTAGGTCTGAGATCTAAAGGATTTAAGATGCCATATGAAATGAGTGGGGGCGAACAACAAAGGGTGGACATAGCCAGGGCACTATTAAACTCGCCAAAATTAATATTGGCCGATGAACCGACCGGCAACCTTGACCCGGAAACATCTGACGAGATTATGAATTTGTTGATCCATATTGCGAGAGATTATGGAACTGCCGTTGTAATGGCTACACACGATTATATAGTTATTCAAAAATTTCCTGCACGGATGGTTAGAACTGACCAGGGAAAGGTTTTCAATAATGCTTCTATTACGAGCATATGATCTCCATTCTTATTCCGGTTTTTAATTTTGATATTATTTCACTGGTTAAAGAATTAAGTAGCCAACTGAGTAGATTAGATGTTGCAGGGGAAATTCTTGTATTTGACGATTATTCGTCTCCCTCTTATCGTGAGCTCAATAATTCAGTGAACAATTTAGAGTCGGTGGTTTATAAAGAGCTCGACAGGAATTATGGAAGAACTGCCATTCGAAAATTGTTAGCATCTCATGCCAAATATGAATGGCTTTTGTTTCTGGACAGTGATACGCGTATACTTCGCCCCAATTTCCTCGGGTTATATACTTCCGCTTTCAAAACTGAATTTGATTTGTATGTTGGAGGCCGGATCTATCCTTCACTACCAGCGGAGTGCAACAAAAGGCTTCACTGGAAGTATGGTGTTAAAAGAGAATCGCCTAAAGGAAACCGAACAGCTTTCCACACCAATAATTTCTGTATCAAAAAAAATATCTTTACACAACTCGATTTTCCGGCTTTTCTAAATCAATATGGTCACGAGGATACGTGGATGGGAATTGAACTTGAACGGATGGGTAAGACGATGCAATATCTTGATAATACTGTCGAACATGCTCAAATAGAGACAACAGAAACATTTCTAAAAAAAACGGAAGATGCTTTGCAAAATCTTTTTTCACTTAAAAGAGTCATCGACACAAAAACACTCTCAAACCATGTTGCGTTATTCAAATCTTATTGTTTTATCCGGAACGCAGGTATGGAATTTACAATTGAATTTGTCTACCGCAGTTTCAAAAACTGGATATTGCAAAATTTAAATTCGTGTAACCCCTCGCTTACTGTTTTTGATTTTTACCGGCTTTATTATCTAATCCAAATGGCTAAGCGTAATCCATAAACTAATCAGCAAAAACATGGCGATAGTATTGAACTAATTTTTTTTCTTCGTTTTGCCAATTGTATACCCGGCGGGCTTCCAAACAATTTTGCCTAAGCCTGTTTTGCAACATTCTGTCTCGTAATAATGAATTTATTTTATCCGCAATGGATTTTGACGAAAGGTCTCCAATTAAAACGGCGACTTCAAATTGATTGTTGATTTCTCTGTATACAGGGTAATCAACACACAATTGAGGTATACCTGCCTGCATATAATCGAAAAAGCGATTGCCTAATGAATAGTAATTACTCAGTCCGGTGTTTTCAAAAAGGGTTATTCCCATCAAAGCTTTTTGGGTTATAAATTTAAGTTCTGCCGGTAGTAATTTACCTTGCAAATAGACTTTGTCTTTCAGTTTATACCTCTTAATTAATTCTTTACATTCTTCATAAAAATTACCATCACCGTAAATAAAAAAAGGGCAATCGATCCATTGAAAAGCCGGGATCAGAGTTTCGAAACTTCGGCCATGGTTGACAGTTCCCTGGTAAATGATGAAATTTTGTGTCTCTGTTTCAGAATATTCTGTTCGAAAGGGAACATTCATTATGACTTCATAAGAAACTCCATAATCATCTTTTAAAATATTCCGAATAGGGTGATTGACTGTATATCCGTATTTGAATTTTGGAACAGCGAATTTTTCAACCCGCTTCCATAATTTATACACCGAAGGCCTGGTGACAACCTCTTTCATTTCACAAAACAATTCATGCGCATCATATATTCTTTTTTTTCCGCGTATTACGGAAACGAGATAACAGGGCAGTATGGTATCCAGGTCAATGGCACAAATGAGATCCATGCGGTGAAAGAAAAGAAAGAAAAAAAGGCGCAGATTGTATTCGATGTAAAAAAGTTTGCCTTTTTCAAAAAAACAAAACAGTCGCTTTTGCTGGTATATATGTGATATTAATGGGAGAGATGTTCTCAGCCGTCTGCCGGCCAGTACTACTTCATATCCATTATTTTGTAAAGAAGTACAAATGCGAATCATTCGCTGGTCATAAATAAGATCATTGGTTACCGTAAATACCAGTCGCTTTTTATACTTCTTTTGTCGCGGCATAAATTTTCTCAATGATTTCTATGGTTGCAATTGCATCCCTGGCTTCGAGCAAGCTTCCGCTTCCGTCCAGGGAGTGAACCAGTTCGTCGTACACTTTGTGATGGTTGCTCATCGAACCCTGGTAATAACCATAGTCATTAGGTAATTGCGCCTGGGATAATATTGGTCCTGCTTCACCTTCCACATCAAACCATTCTAATGTATTCAGGTACTGTCCGCCGATTTTTACACTCCCTTTTTCTCCAAACACCAAAAATGATCCTTCAAGGTTTTTTGAATAACTGTTAATAGTATAATTCAGTGTTCCAATAGCACCGGATTTCATTTTCAGGATAGCTACTCCCGTGTCTTCTATTTCGAAATGGGTTCGTTCGCCATAACTATTTTTAAATCCTTCTATCACGTCGATATCTCCCAGCAACCAATGCAAAAGGTCAATGAAGTGACTGAATTGGGTAAATAGAATGCCTCCATCAAGGTTTTTCGTTCCCCTCCATGAATCCATGTAATAAGCCTGTGGACGGTTCCAAAAACAATTGATCTGGAAACTAAAAATTTTTCCAAGTTTTTTTTGCTCCAGAAGTTTTTTCACATGCAGAACCGGTTCGTTATACCGGTTTTGTTTGACAACAAAAATTTTTTTCCTGCTTTCATCTGCTATTCTGACCACTTTTGTTCCGTCAGCGGTACTAAGGCACATCGGCTTTTCACAAAGCACATGTTTGCCTGCCTGCAAAGATTTAATAGAATGTTCGGCATGTAATCCATTTGGGGTACAAATTACCATCACATCGGTGGTCGTTTCGCTTCTTAAAAGATCATCAATTGAATAATAAGGGTTGGCATCGAACTTTGTTCCAAACGAATCCGCCTTTTCGGAAATGATATCGCATACAGAAGTCAATATTCCAACCCTCTTTATATTTTCAACATGCCGGGATGAAATATTTCCACAACCTACGATCGCAAACCTGTACATGCTTCAAAAATAATCAGTGTAAAATAAAAAGCCCCGCAAACTTGCAGGGCTTACTTCGTTTTATTTGGTCCGTTAAAAATTTACATTTTCCATGTTCATGTTATTTTCAGCCTTTGTAGCCTTACGCTTGAAAAGATTGGCATCAAACTTTCCAAAACGCCAGTTGAAGTTGAGGCGGAAAACCTGGGGATCTCTCCAGCGTTCTGCATCCTGGATAAAATAAGCAGATTCTGTATGTGAATTATACCTTCTTGTTCTGAAAATATCATTCACATTTAAAGAAACAGAAGCTTTTTTCTCTTTGAGGAATTCAAACCGAATAGCCGCATCTACTCCGTAATTTGGGCGAATGTATCCTTGTGCTGCAGACATGCCGCCACCATACATTCCCATTCCTCCTCCCATTCCGCCTCCGCGGCCCTGGCCACCTCCACCATTTCCACCAGGAGAGGAGATGATCTTAGACTGGTAATCGGCAGAAACCTGTAGAAAGAAATTTTTTGGCAGCCGGATCGTGTTATTGATTTTAATAAAATAGCTTGGAAATTGGTCCGGGTCCGGTTGATTGGCTAAATCAATTTTTGATGTGAACAAGTTGAGATTGCTGGTAATATCCCAGAATTTCGTGATTTTATTTTTACCGATCAATTCGAGCCCTGTAACATAACTACTGTTTGCATTTATGTAAGTGCTTACAGGCATTATACTATCGTAAGCCTGAACATATTCGGGTAAAAGATACCTGGTGATAAGGTTATTGGTATTTTTAAAATAAACAGAGGCAATAAAATTATCCCGGTTCTTGAAAGTTTTGGAATACGTCAATTCAATTGAATTTGTAAACTCCGGCTTAAGACCAGGATTACCATGGCTGATGTTTAAAGAGTCTGAAATATCTACAAAAGGAAACAGTTGCCAAAAGCCCGGACGGTTGATCCTCCTGCTGTAATTCAGTTGCAGGTCGCTGTTATCATTTATCTTTTGACTTAAGAAAAGGCTTGGAAAAAGACTGATGGGATAATCAGTATTGAATTTTTCTCCTTTGTTTAGGACTTCTCCTTCATACGTTGAACTTTCTGCTCTCAAACCTAACTGGTATGCGAGTTTTTTAAACCTGCTTGAATAAGTTGCGTAAGCCGCATATACATGGTCATTGCTTTCGTATATAATATTCTGTGCGGTGATAGGAAGTTTAAAACCATTGCCATCAATCACAAAATAATTGGTACCGCTTTTTACTTTTCGTATTGACGCTCTTGCACCGAGTTCAAATTTTGATTTATCACTGAGAGGATTTAAATAATCGGTTTGTAAAACCAGGTTTTCATTATTACCAGAAGCTACCTGTTCCTGTTCATAAGTGCGGCTGAATATCCTTCCAGGCAAATCGTAATAATCAGAGCTGATAAGCGCATTGTTTTCATTTTTTCCTTTGTTGTAAGTGGCATCAACTGTCCACTCATGTCCGCCCTTTGGGAAGTTATGTTTGAAACTTACCTGTGAACTTGTATTTCGAAAATGGTTCTCGGAATTAACGCCTCTTTGCTGCACGTTATCATAGGATCCATCACTTGTAGTATCAGTGTAAATGGAGCTCTTTGAATACGGGTCCATATTAGCTCTCATAAAACTTTGAGTGAGTGTAACTGTATTGCGGTTATCAATGAAATAGTCAATTCCAACCCGGCCGAAGCCAAAAATTCCTTCCATTATACTTTCGTCTTGTTGCAAGGAATTATTAGGTCTCAAACCCAGGGTATTTCTTGTGATTGTTCCTTCGCCTATGGATTTACGCTGATTGATGTTAGCACTCGCAAAGAAGTTCAACTTATTCTGGCGGATATTGATGTCGCCGCCTAAACCAACTTTGGCTCTTGAATCGACATTTCCCCTTACATTTCCACTATACCCAACTCTTTTGTTTTTCTTCATCACAATATTCAGAATTCCGGCTGTACCTCCGGATGCATCAAACTTGGCGGAAGGATTCGTAATGATCTCAACACTTTCAATTGCGTCGGCGGGAATCTGCTCCAGGGTCATGTTAGTAGGTCTGCCATCCACAAATATTTGTGGCGGTGCATTCCGGAGTGTTACATTTCCGTCGATATCAACGTTCACCGATGGAACATTTTTCATGACATCTACTGCAGTACCTCCGGCTGAAACAATGTTCTTTTCTACATTAAAGATTTTTCGATCAACGCCTATTTGCAACATAGGCTTTGAAGCAGTAACCGTTACATTACCCAAAACCTGGTTGTCAAGTTCAAGTTTTATATTGCCGAGGTCTTTATCCAAAGCACTAAGCATAGCTGCCTGGTCTCCGTTGCGATTTGGCATTTCGAAAGCCACCTGCTTTTCGACAGCCTTATAACCAATACCAGTAATCTTTAATTTGTACTTGCCCATCAAGGGAACGCTTTCAACACTAAAATCGCCTGTATTTGTTGTAAGCATTCCACCCACGATCACTTCTTTAGGTTTTTTTGTTGCAGTGTCCATTTTAGTGGTCAGTAAAACAACAGATACAGCATCAATACCTTTATTGGCAGCATCTACTATCTTTCCGTAAAATCTTCCGGTTGGCATCTGCCCTTGCTGACCATTTCTTTGGAAACCTCCCGGCATCTGGCCAAAGGACATAATCATCATCGTACTGAACAAAGCCAAAGCAAAAATTTTCTTCATTGTGCAATTATTTCTTGGCGGCAAAGGTAACAGAGTAGAGTTGGGCTGCCCGGTGGTGTTAACTATAATTAACCTAAAACTGCATGATCGGAACGCATTGGAGGTAAGAAGGTAGAAAATTCTAACCCTTGTTAACAGTGCAAATAAAGAAAGCCTCCTGGTGAGGCTTACTGGGTGGCTAACCGGGCTCGAACCGGCGACCCTCAGAACCACAATCTGATGCTCTAACCAACTGAGCTATAACCACCGTTTGGTTCGCAAAAATAATGAAAGGAACTTAAAAATATCTTCACCGTATCACAATTAAATACAACAATTTTCACCAATACAGATCTTTGAAAATGATTTGGCATCTTTATAGTGATCAATTAACGTAGGTAAACCTTTATTAATTAAAATTTTCCGCCTATCAAAAACGTTTGTTAAAGCAAAAACTAAGGCTTTTGAACTTTTTATTTTGAACTAAATTTGAGAGATATGCCTAAGGCAATTAAATATTTAATTAGCATGAAACGACTACCAATAGTGATAGCAATGGTGATAGCAGGGATTTTCCTGGCTTTTAATACAATGGGTAAATCCAATACGCCTCCTCCCGGCAAGTATGAAAAAATTCTCCAGATTGTAGGCGAATATCTGAAACAGGGTCACTTTAGTCCCAAAGATATTAACGATGATTTTTCCAAAAAGGTTTACACCAAGTACTTTGAAGAACTCGACCAGGATAAAGACATGTTCCTTCAACAAGACATCACCTCATTAAATCAATACTCCACAAAGATTGACGATGAAGTAAAAGGTGCGCCTGTTCAATTTTTTTTAGAAGCTGGTAAGTTGTTTAATAAAAGGGTAGAAGAAGCAGCTCAATTCTATAAGGACATTCTTTCCAGGCCATTTGATTTTGCTGTTAGTGAATCCGTTGTCACTGATCCTAAAAAAATTAATTTTCCTTCTTCAGATGCTGAACGTAAAGACGTTTGGCGCAAGCGTTTAAAATATCTGACATTGCAACGCTACTCCGACCTGTTGGATGCAAGAGAAAATAATAAAGGAAAGGAAGGTTTTGTTGTGAAAACAGACCAGGCTTTGGAACAGGAAGCTCGTGAAAAAGTAAAGGCATCGATGGATAGGACATTTGATAGGTATAGAACAAAGTTTGATAACGATGAAAAATTCAGTGTGTTTGTGAATACCATCACTTCGCTAATGGATCTTCATACTGAATACATGCTTCCGCTTGATAAAAGATATTTTGATGAAACACTCAGTGGCTCATTTGATGGTATTGGTGCACAACTTGGCTATGATGAAGGCAATATAAAAATCGTTGCTGTAATTCCAGGAGGACCTGCTCAAAAGTCAAGCCAGGTGGAGGTGGGAGATGTTGTAGTAAGAGTTGGACAAGGTCCGGATGCTCCCGTTGAACTCGCAGGCTTTGATGTTACAGATGCAGTAAAATTGATTCGCGGCAAAAAAGGAACAGAGGTTCGCTTAACGTTGAGAAAGAAAGACGGCACATTGAAAACAGTTTCACTTGTTCGCGATAAGATCGTTCAGGATGAAACTTATGTCAGAAGCGCCGTAATTAACCAGGGCACTTCAAAAATTGGATATATATTTCTGCCTGAGTTTTACGCCAACTTCAACGATCCGTCCGATCCACATCGCAGTGCTGTAGATGTTGAAAATGAAGTAAGAAAATTAAAAGCTGAAAAAGTTGATGGCATTGTTATAGACCTGAGAAATAATGGAGGTGGTTCCTTAAACGATGTTGTGCAGATGGCAGGTTTGTTTATTGACCGCGGCCCGATTGTGCAGGTAAAAAGCCGTGGCCGACAGCCTGAAGTTTTGAAAGATAATGAAAGTGGCGTTTTATGGGATGGGCCCTTGTCAGTAATGGTAAACGAATTCAGTGCTTCCGCTTCAGAAATCTTTGCAGCTGCAATGCAGGACTATGGACGGGCAGTAGTGATTGGAAGTACCAGCACTTATGGTAAAGGAAGCGTTCAACGTAGCATCGGGTTAGACCCGGATAATTTTATGTCATCCAATTCTGACCTCGGATCATTGAAATTAACCCTTCAGAAATTCTATCGCATCAGCGGCGGATCGACCCAATTAAAAGGTGTAGTTCCTGATATTGTTATTCCTGATTTCTATGAATACTTAAGGGTGCGGGAAAAGGACAACCCAAATGCCTTGCCTTACGACGAGATCAATAAAGCCAATTATACCATGTTCCAGCCAGGATTTAATTTTCAAACAGTGGAAAACATGGCGAAAACACGCATAGCCAATGACTCGGTATTCAGGCTGATAAAAATGCAAACTGATGTTTTAGCAAAGCAGGATGACAAAGAATACCCCCTTGAAATTAATCAATTCAAGAAAGAACAGAAGATTACCCGTAGTGCAGTTAAAAAAATTGAGAGTCTGATCAAACTGGATAAAGCCATGCAGGTGTCATTTCTTCCACAGGACCAGGATCGTTATGTTTCTGCAGATAAGGATAAAACAGAGCGTTACAAACAATGGTTGAATAACCTGGGTAAAGATTTATACGTAGACCAGGCGGTAAAAGTGATCAATGATATGGTTACGCAACAAAATTTGGCAAAAGCGGGAACCGCGCCTGCCAAAACTTTTTAGTAGTAAATCATATTGATAAACCATTCGTCACCGGCGAATGGTTTTTTATTTTTCTATTCTGATACCAGAGATTCTTTTCCACTTTTATCAATATAGTACCATTTGCTATTTGCTTTTAAAACTTTTGCCGAGCCCTGATAAAAGGATACCGCATAACTGTATTTGAATGAAATCACCTCGTTTCCTGACGTATCAATAAATCCCCATAGCCCTTTCTTACTTACAGCTGCAAAACCTTCAGAGAAACAAGAAGCATTGTCATAAATCAGAGGAACAACTAATTTTCCGTGCCTGTTAACAAATCCAAAACGCTTATTATTTGAGACGAGGCCCAGACCATCAGCAAAACTGTTTGCATCGTCATATTCGCATGGAATTATTTCTTTGCCAGTGCTGTCAAGAAAACCCCATTTACCTGTTTTTTTTACTGCCGCCATACCATTGCTGAAATGGAGGGCGTCATCGTAGTTAAGGGGGACAATCAATTTCCCTTGTTCATTTACAAATCCTTTTTTGCCACTTTTGCTTACCAATGCAAGTCCATTGTTGAAATCATCGAAGTTCTCGTATTGTTTGGTCCATTCCTGGCTCCATGAAAAAGTGGAAAGCAGCAGTGCAGACATTAATAAATAATATTTCATAACTGCTAGTTTGAGTTAAAACAATTGTTAGCGCTAGTAAGCTACAAATGTTACGGACCTTATTGGGTGATAGCAAACAGCCGGAAGTATGACCTTAGTTAGTAATTACGGTCATGAACCAGATTGTGAGATTCATTTGGCCTGGAGTGGGGGGGATAACCATGTAAATCGTGATATCAGGGAACCATGATTATTGATTATCGACCATTAGTTTTAATCTTATTTATTGAAAGTTATTTTCCTTTTTATAAATTCAATTGCCCGCAATAAACCTTTGAAATTTTTCAAAAATAACTTACTTCAAATATCGCTCTTCTAAAATTTTTTTATGATGTAGTGCATGCCCCACAACAATGTAGGCGATGCCTTTTACATATGTGGATTTTTCACTGGCAATGCCAGATTGATCCAATTGTTCATCATCAAATGAACTGAACATCTGTGCTGATGATAGTTGAACAGTCTTCAATTCTTTCAGGAGGTCTTTTTTACTTCTGTTGTCTGCTTGTGAATTAGCGGCAAAACTATTTTCATCGAAGCTTGGGAGAGGAGTATGATCCTTTCTTGCAAAACACAAGGCACGGTAGGAAAAAACTCTTTCGGCGTCAATCATATGCTGCACTACTTCCTTAATTGACCATTTACCTTCAGCATAACGATAATTCCATTTCTTTTTAGGGACTTCCTTTAAAAAGGAAATGAGCTCAGATTGATGTTTTTCGAGAGCAGTTTTAATATTATTCTCAATTGCAAGATTGATGTATTTATGATAGTATTCAGGAACCCTGGAAAGATCAACATTTGACATAGAAGGTGGTTTTGAACTATGAAAATAAAAAATCCCGGCGATGAGCCGGGATTGAAATTATATTCATTGATGTGATTATGCTCTTTTTGCTTGCTTAACTTTCATTTTTGTATTGACAGGCTGCTTTTGACTTGTTATTTGCTGCGCCAGCTTAGCGGCTTCATAAGCATTTATCAAGCCACCAGTTTTACTTAGTTCAGATAGACTTACCTCTTCATCGCCGCCAGGCTTTTGAGCTTTAACGGTGGACTTTACCGCACTCTTTTCCAATACAGTTTTTAATTGTTGTGCAGTTAAGGTTGGATAATATTGCAACAGGAAAGCGGCAACACCAGCTGTTACCGGAGAAGCCATACTGGTACCGGAGGCATTGCCATATGTGTTACCACCAGGAACAGTAGAATAAATATTTACGCCGGGTGCAAACACGTCCACCTCTTTTTTTCCATAATTTGAAAAGTTGGCTGCCAGGCCACCGTTTCCGGGATCGCCGCTTGCACCAATCGTTAACCAATTGGTTGGAATACTACCGCTTAAAAGGATCGGGTTAGGATAATTATAATCTACATCCAGGTTTTTTCCATCATTACCGGCAGCATGTATCAACAATACACCTTTGCTTTCAGCATACTTAACTGCATCATCAACCCATTGCTTTTGCGGAGAATAACTTTTGCCAAAACTCATATTGACAATTTTAGCACCATTATCTACTGCATATCGAATAGCTAATGCAATGTCTTTATCATGTTCATCGCCATCAGGAACGGCACGAAGCATCATTATACGAACATTGTCTGCAATACCATCAATTCCTTTTCCATTATTGCGAACAGCACCTATAATTCCGGCAACATGTGTTCCATGAAAAGGAGTGCCCGCCATGATATCGTTATTCCCGTAAAACTTATCATTGATATCGTTCTCGTTATCCTGTACAATATCACCACGATAATTTGGTGGGGGAGTATTTACTGTTTCTGCTTTGCGCATATCACCCTCGAGTTCCTCCAATAACATATTGTTAGTAATGTCGTAATTGTTGTTATTAAGCTCACATATTTTTAAAATGATCTGGCGTGTGGCAATTGCATCGGGGCTTACAGGTGAATAATCTTTGAGGTCTTTACCGCTGTATTCTTCTTTTTTCAAATCTTTCCTGATAATTGAATCGCCGGCTTTCATTTTCTGGTACATCATTTTTGCCTGGCGAATCTGAGTCAGGTCAACATTATCCACAACATCGGCCTTTGCCCTGGTCCATGACTTAAACAACTCCTGGTCAGCCTTGCTTAATGTAGAAGCATCGGTAACATTTTCAAACTTGTTTTTATAGGCATGATAAACTCTTGCTGCCTCGTAAGAGTCCTGCTTTACGTTTCTTCCGTCACGACCTCCAATAAAATTCCAGCCATGAACGTCGTCCACGTAACCGTTTCCATCATCATCAATACCGTTAGCGGGAATTTCTTTCGGGTTTGTCCACAGGACCGGTTTTAGATCTTCATGTGTAGTATCAATGCCCGAGTCAATAACAGCTACTAATACTGTTTTACCCTTTTTACCTTTCACAAATTCATAGGCTTTGTCCAGGCTGATGCCATAAAAACCACTTGATTTTTGATCCTTTAGGTGCCAACCATTGGGAACTGTTTTCAGGGAACTGGTTTGGGCCACAGAGCCAATACTTATTGCCATAACTGAAAATGCCAGTACGGATTGCTTTAGTTTTTTCTGCATGCAAATAAACTTTTTAAATTTTGAGTCTTGTAAAAATACAAAATGCATATCTACAGGATTGTGAAGAAAAGGACAAGTGGTTGTTAAAATGCCCTGTTTTTGGTTTAAATCAGCAAGGTCATCTGTCAGTCATATATTTCTGATCCGACCATCAGTGTTATATCTAAAAGATTATTAACTCAACCCGGCGATCCGCTGGATTTTCTTTTTTATCTCCATCTTCACTTATATGTTTAGCTGAACCAAAACCTTTTGCGATGATCCGGGTTGGAGATACACCTTTATTAATAAAATAATCCCGTACACTCTCTGCCCGCTTGTGTGATAATATCTTGTTCGATTCACTTTCAGGACCTGAACTGTGCCCCTCCACCTTTATGTTAAATGATAAATTATTTTTTAGGATCTCCACCACCTCGTCTAAAACTTTAAAAGATGAAGGCAACAAGTCAGCCTTCTTGAATTCGAATTGGATAAGCTTTGCTGCATAGTCTATTTTTTGCTGTTGTTCTTTAGTGATTTTGGGACACCCATGATTTTCTGTATCTCCAATAATGGTAGGACATTGATCTTCTTCATCGTTAACACCGTCACTATCTGAATCGGGGATAGGGCACCCATCATACTTTTTACTACCAGCTATATCCGGGCACTTATCTTGTTCATCTTTAACACCATCCGAATCCCTGTCAAGAATTGGGCAACCTTTATTTTCTAAGGTACCTGGTATTTCAGGACAACGGTCTTCATTATCTGCAATGCTATCACCGTCTTTGTCAGGACATCCATGCATTAAAATAGTTCCGGGCATTTCGGGACATTGATCCAAATCATTAGAAATACCATCCTTATCGTTATCTGCTACAACAATCGATTTAGTAGCAACATTTTTATTGAGGTTTGAATTGCCAAGAAAGATTCCAAAATGAAAACCTAAGGTTTGATGCCTGAACGACTGATTATCTGTTTCAAAAAAGCTGTTAAGACCCCCGGTATAATTGACGGTAATAAATACCTTTCCAAATTCAAGACCAGCCAAAGCGTTAGCAGAAAAATGAAGCGTTTTGTATTTATTTACTGAGCTACCAACAAGGAGATCTTTATTGATGGTCTGCTTATAATCCAATTCAGCAACCGAATCAGGATCGATTTTATACACCCTGATAGAGCTAAAGTCAGTGGAGCCGCTATAAAATGAGGACGCCTGTACTCCACCACCCAGTAAAAACTTTGTTTTGCCTTTCAGTGGAAATTTATACAACAGGTTAACCGGTATGTCGATGTAGTTTATTTTAAGTTTTGTTGTTGTTTGCAGAAAATACTTTTCACCATCTACCAGGTTAATATTACTGGTATCAAAATTTTGAATTACATAGGAGCCTTTTGCTGAATAAAGTACACCTGCCCGAAAGAATAAGGTTTGTTTTTTGTTCAAAACAGAATTGGCAACAAAACCAAGGTTTATCCCTGTATGTTTTGATTTGCTGAATGTAGATGCTGTATCGGCATTTAGTGAAAAAGCGGGTGAAACAGAATTTACCTGCGGACCACCAACAATGGCTACTGAAAATTGCGCTTTTGAAGCAAAACAAAAGGACGTGACGAATAGAGATAAAACTAATTTTCTCATAAGGTTGGATTCGAATACCCAAGATATAGTGATTTCCTTATAAATCAAACCGTATACCCTGGGCCAAAGGCAGGCTGGTGCTGTAGTTGATGGTGTTAGTTTGCCTGCGCATATATATTCTCCAGGCATCACTTCCACTTTCTCTTCCACCACCGGTTTCTTTTTCACCACCAAAAGCACCCCCAATTTCCGCCCCCGAAGTTCCGATGTTGACATTCGCTATTCCGCAATCACTACCAGCAGAAGAAAGGAATTGTTCAGCCTCGCGAAGATTTAAAGACATGATTGATGAAGACAGGCCTTGTGGTACACCATTTTGAATGGCAATTGCCTCCTCAAAATTCTTATATTTCATTAAGTAAAGAATCGGCGCAAAGGTTTCATGTTGAACCACCTGGTAATGCGGCTGTACTTCCGCAACACATGGTTTTACATAACATCCGCTATCAAATCCTTCCCCATTTACAATACCACCTTCCACAACAAATTTTCCACCCTCGGATTTGCATTTTTCAATTGCTGTCAAATACAATTGAACTGCGTCGTTATCAATCAAAGGACCAACGTGATTTTTTTCATCCAGGGGGTTTCCAATCCGCAGCTGATTATATGCCTTTACCAATTTGTTTTTGAATTGATCATAAACTTCTTCGTGGATGATTAATCTTCTGGTGGTAGTGCAACGCTGCCCTGCCGTACCAACAGCTCCAAACAAACAACCTACCAGTGCCATTTCAAGATCAGCCTCTTTTGAGATAATAATGGCGTTGTTTCCACCCAATTCTAAAAGTGATCTTCCTAATCTTGCACCTACTGCAGCACCAACGGCTTTTCCCATCCTGGTAGAACCTGTTGCAGATACCAACGGAATTCTGTTGTCATTGGCAATTCGCTCACCAAGATCTCTTTCACCCACAACCAAATTGCAAACGCCTTCAGGAACATTATTTTCTTTGAAAACTTTTGCTGTGATGTTTTGACAAGCCAGGGCACACAGCGGTGTTTTTTCCGAAGGCTTCCATACAATTACGTCACCACAAACCCATGCTAACATCGCATTCCAGCTCCACACAGCAACCGGAAAATTAAACGCAGAAATCACTCCCACAATTCCCAATGGATGCCATTGTTCATACATACGGTGCCCTGGTCGCTCACTGTGCATTGTTAGTCCGTGTAATTGTCTTGACAAGCCTAAAGCAAAATCACAGATATCAATCATTTCCTGTACCTCACCATAACCCTCTTGTAAACTTTTTCCCATTTCGTATGATACCAGCCTGCCCAGTATTTCTTTGTTCTTTCTCAATTCATCACCAACCTGTCTTACAATATCACCACGTTTCGGCGAAGGCCACATGCGCCATTCAATAAAAGCTTTTTGTGCAGTGCGAATAATTTGTTCATAGGCTTTCTCCGTGCAACTATTTACTTCGGCGATTTTCTTTCCGTCAACAGGAGAATAAGATGTAATTACTTTGCCGTTGCCTTCAGCCCAATCACTGCCCGTTGACGCACCGCTATTACTTGCAGCAATCCCCAACTGCTTTAAAATTTCCTGCATGAGAATTATTTTGACAAAGATATTTTTATTCCTCCCATCAGCCATCGGCCGGGCATCTGTGAACCAAGAATGTCAGCGTAATTCCTGTCAAATACATTATCCGCTTCTATAAATGCGCTGACGAGTTTTTTGATAAGCCTGGCCTCAAGTTTTGCATTTAAGAGAAAATAATCAGACGTTACTTTCGCAATATTAGCAGCAGATGTTTGGGGGTTCCTGGTTTTATAAAGCCCTGTAACCTGTGCAGTGAACCTGCCATAAGAGTAAATAACTGAAAAAGTATTTAGAAATTTTGCATGCGATGAAATATAAAATGATGGAGTTGTACTACTGCTTTTGCTTTCAAGCCAGGTGAAGCCAACCATAGTCCATAAATGCTGTTTGTTTGCTAATTGCTTTGAATACTGCAGTTCAAATTCCGCACCTGAAGTAGTTACTTTGGATATATTTTTTGCCAAGGCATAGGTGCCGTTTGGTGAAAGGTTTTCTTTCCTCGGCATATCAGCGTAAGGTGTTTGTACGTAATCGATCAGGTCGGAATGGAAGCGCTGGAAAAAAGTTCCCAATAATTTTAAGTCACTCGTGGCAAAATAATCCAAACCGGCTTCATAACTAAACGAATTTTCTGCCACCAAATCAGGATTTCCAATCCGTCCACTAGCTACAAATGTTTTGTTGTAGTTATTGAAACGCTCTGTAAAATCGGCATCGCGAATGGTTTTGCCACCGCTTGTTCTAAACTGGAGCTTTGAAATCCGGTATGATAAATTAACCTGTGGTATTACTTCCCATCCTGAACGTTCATTCCATTCAAGCCGTAGTGCAGGATTCACAAAAAAATTATCTCCCAATTGCTGGTTCAATATCGCGAATGCAGCCGCCTGGCCAAGATCATGATTTCCCCTGTCGTTTGACCGGATTTTTTTATGAATGTATTGTACTCCTGGTGTAATAATGGTTTTTTGGTTGAGCTTCCATTCATCTGTTAACAATGCCTGTATAAGTTTGCTATTGTTTTTATTTGGAATGGAAGCTGAATTGAATTTGTATTCATCATCCAGGTCTTTATATCCAACATTCAGGCTCAGGCGATCTTTCTTACCATTATGAGTAAGGGCGAATTGATTCCAGAAAGTTGTTATTTTTTCATCAGCGGTGTCAGAAGTGAATGTGGTATAAAAATTTTGCGCAGAAAAATCCCTGCTGTCATAAGCCGAGCGAAGTTTAATTTCCCACTGGTCACTGAACCGATGTGCAAAGGAGAGTGAAGCAGTATGGTTATATAAAAAGCCTCTTGTTCCTCTTTGGGCCTGCCCGGATGTATTGTTACTTAATACGCCAGCCGCAACTGCAGTTGTACCGTTGTCATAAAATCCACCGGCGTGCAGATTCCAAAAATCATATTCTCCACCGGTGATTTGGACGGTTGCGTTCATAATCTTTTTTTGAGAACCGGAATTTCTGGCAAATGTTTTTGTAATGATGTGAACAACCCCTCCAACAGCTTCGCTTCCGTACACAGCGGATGATGCACCTTTCAGTATTTCAATCCTGTCGATTTCGGAGGGAGCAATCGGGAAGTAACCAGCAAAATGTCCGGAATTAGGATCGTTCAATCTCATCCCATCAATGATAACTAAAACCTGTTGGAAGGTGCCTCCACGAATCACGATGTCACTTTGTGCCCCCATTGGCCCTCGTGATTGTACTTCGACACCCGGCATGTAACGTAATAATTCATCAACGGAATGGACAGGCAGATTGGCAAACCTTTCTCCTTTTATAACAATCAAATTTCTTCCTGTTTGTGAAGCTTTTTCCGGGTTGATGGAGGCGGTAATTGTTACAGGATCCAGTTCAGAGATTTTCTCCTGTGCAAATGTGTAATTGATAATAATACCTGCAAACAAGCAGAGAAAAGTGGATTTCATGTTGGCTCGAATAGTATTTACGAAAATGGAATTTTAGTACGACTCTGATTGATTGGGAAAATCATTGGAACGGACGTCCTGAACATAATGCTGTACAGCCTTCGTGATTTGTTCATGAAGGTTTAGATACTGACGTAAAAACCTTGGTTTGAATTCGGTATTGATACCAAGCATATCATGCATCACCAACACCTGTCCATCGCAGTCAGAACCGGCTCCAATACCAATCGTTGGAATATCCAAACTTTGTGAAACTTCCTTTGCCAATACTGCGGGTATTTTTTCCAGCACAATAGCAAAACAACCCGCTTCCTCTAACATCCCTGCATCCTTTTTCAATTTTTCGGCTTCAGTTTTTTCCTTTGCACGAACATTGTAAGTACCAAATTTATAAATGGATTGCGGGGTTAATCCAAGATGACCCATCACAGGGATGCCTGCATCAATAATCCTCTTCATAGATTCAATCACTTCTTCTCCACCTTCCATCTTAACTGCGTGAGCGCCGGTTTCTTTCATAATGCGGATTGCAGACGCCAGGGCGATGTCGCTGTTACTTTGATAAGATCCAAATGGAAGATCAACAACCACCAAACACCTGGCTGCTCCACGTATAACCGAAGACGCATGGTAGATCATTTGATCCAGCGTAATGGGTAATGTAGTCTCGTGTCCTGCCATTACGTTGGAAGCCGAATCACCTACCAAAATGACATCAACACCCGCTGCATCAAATATTTTGGCAAAAGAAAAATCGTAAGCTGTGATCATCGAGATTTTTGTCCCGGAAGATTTCATTTTTTGCAGCGTATTGGTGGTAATGCGTTTGACTTCAGCAGAAGCACTCATGTTGGAAATTTGAGGCCGCAAGTTAGGGAGAGAAGGGGAGACCGGGAAATTGGAATGAATCACAAATTGTGCAGCATATATTTTCATTAGTGATCTTCGTCGTTGAGAATAATATTTGCCAACGGACTTGTAGTGTGGCCGGTAGCACTTACATTATTCCATTTCTAACGAAGCGGGGGAATCACCGCGTGTAAATTTTGTCTTTGAAGTGTTTCGCATTTCCCTTACCGTTTTTGTACTTCCATCATGACTCCAACCCGGTGGTTGAATAAAATAATTGATTGCATTTTTAATGGATCCCGAATGAATGGCAGATCTGAAAAGTTCGCCCCATGTTTTTAAGGCAACTACTACGGGGTTAAAGGAATTGATATTTTTAGTTAATCCATATGTTGGTCTTTCTTCTTCAGGTTGAAAACTGCCAAACATGCGGTCCCAGATTATTAAAATACCTGCATGATTTCTATCGAGGTATTTCAGATCAATTCCATGATGGACACGATGATGTGAAGGCGTGTTCAAAATAAATTCAAGAGGCTTCGGAAGTTTGTGAACCGTTTCAGTATGTATCCAAAATTGATAGATCAAACTGATTTGTTGCATGAACAGTACCCATACCGGGTGAAATCCAACCAGGGGAAGCCATGCCCAGAATAAAAAAGAGCCTGTTAAGTTTCCTGTCCATGTTTGTCGTAATGCGGCAGCAAGATTATAGTGTTGCGAAGAATGATGTACTACATGCGAAGCCCAAAACCAGTTTACATTATGTGCGGTCCTATGAAACCAGTAATAGGAAAAATCGTCGGCAAAAAATAATAACACCCAGAACCACCACCTGGTGGAATCGAGGTCAAAAAGCCTGTATTGATAAAGGAACATGAACAGGCCGAAGATCAGGGCCTTTGTAATAAACCCTATAATCACATTACCAATGCCCAACCCTAAACTGCTCCATGTGTCCCTGGTTTCATATAAGTGTTTATTCTCCCTGTAGGAAAACCAGGCTTCCATGGAAAGCAACAATATGAAACCCGGGATGGCATAGTATAGCAAGGCGGGAGGCATCGCGTAAATCTAAGAAAAAAGGCAAAAAGAGCAAGACAGGGCTAACAATCAGAACCCAGATTCCCAACAAAATTTAAATCCAATTCCCGGAAGAGTTCTTCAATTCTTGGACGCCAATAAAAATAAAAGTCCCCGCCTAAGCAGGAGCAGGAACTTTTTTTGTCTCTCACAAAGCAGAACTATCTTAAATAAATTGTATTTACTGGAAAGTTTTGAGGTACTGTAGAACTAATAGACTGCACAGGTTTTGAATTCGCTGCACGGATTTCAGATTTTTTTACATCCTTGTTTTCATAAACGTTTGCAAGGGTAGGTGCAATAACCAGGGATACAATAGACATTAATTTAATAAGTATGTTCATTGAAGGTCCGGATGTGTCTTTAAAAGGGTCGCCCACCGTATCCCCCGTAACTGAGGCCTTATGAGGATCAGAGCCTTTATAAAACTTCTGACCATTGATTTCAACACCTTTTTCAAAGCTCTTTTTGGCGTTATCCCATGCCCCGCCTGCGTTATTCTGGAACATTCCCATCAAAACACCACTAACCGTCGCACCTGCAAGGAACCCTCCTAATGCTTCAGGCCCTAGCAAAAATCCAATAACAAGTGGAGAGAGGATAGCAATTGCTCCCGGAGCGAGCATTTTTTTAATAGACGCCTCTGTAGAGATCGCTACGCATTTATCGTATTGAGGTTTACCTGTTCCTTCCATAATACCTGGTATTTCCCTGAACTGGCGGCGAACTTCTTCAACCATACTCATGGCAGCCTTTCCAACTGCCTGAATGGCCAAAGAGGAAAAAATGAAAGGTATCATACCACCAACAAATAAACTTGCCAATACATTCGCCTTGTAAATGTTGATGCCCTCCATAAAATAGCCATTGGCGTTAATTACGCCGACATAAGCTGCAAATAAAGCTAATGCTGTCAACGCAGCTGAAGCGATGGCAAATCCTTTCCCGGTAGCGGCTGTCGTATTTCCCACTGCGTCCAGTGTATCCGTTTTTTCACGAACCTCTTTAGGGAGTTCACTCATTTCAGCTATGCCTCCTGCGTTATCTGCTATTGGACCAAATGCATCGATAGCTAATTGCATTGCTGTAGTTGCCATCATACCGGCAGCGGCAATTGCTACACCATACAATCCGGCAAAAGCATAAGAACCGTAAATGCCACCTGCTAAAACCAGGATTGGAAGGAGGGTAGATTCCATTCCAACTGCAAGGCCACCGATAACGTTCGTTGCATGTCCTGTTCCGGACTGGCGAACGATTGTCAATACAGGGCGCCTTCCCATAGCCGTATAATACTCAGTAATAATGCTCATTAAGGTTCCGACAACCAATCCCACTGCAATAGAGGCAAAAACATCCATTTTAGTAAAAGCAAAATTCCTCAAAATCATGGTTTCGGAGGGTAAAATGAAGTCACAAAGAAAATACGAAGCAATGGCTGTTAGAATAATAGAACCCCAATTACCCATATTCAATGCTCTTTGAACGACAGCCGTACTGGTTCCTGCAGTTTCGCTGATACGAACAAACCAGGTTCCCACAATAGAAAACAAAATTCCAACGCCTGCAATCAGCATAGGTAATAATATAGGAGAAAAACCACCGTAACCATCATTCAAAGCAGTTTTAGCTGAATCTGTGACTTCGTGTCCGAGTACAATAGTAGCAAGAACAGTAGCGACATAAGAACCAAATAGGTCAGCACCCATACCGGCTACATCACCCACGTTATCACCTACGTTATCTGCAATGGTTGCGGGGTTGCGAGGGTCATCTTCCGGAATACCTGCTTCTACTTTTCCAACCAGGTCAGCTCCAACATCTGCTGCCTTTGTGTAG
>Ga0193740_1000057_pt1 | contig 28859 bp, 25 predicted proteins | sample L2s1metaG_FD_145072 | JGI IMG/M metagenome (GOLD analysis project Ga0193740, IMG submission 145072) | Soil microbial communities from a riparian zone of the East river system, Colorado, United States - L2s1 | ecosystem: Environmental > Terrestrial > Soil > Riparian zone | place: USA: East River... | reverse complement strand
TTTATCGGGAAATTCTTCAAACAAACGATAATTGAATGTAGCCTCTCCTTTTTTCTGGATTTCCTCTATCCGGGTAAATAACTGTTTTGGCTTGAGTTTGATGCTGGACTCAAAATATTCGGCTTTGGCTTTATCCGGATTAAGCAGGGTAAACTCGAACGTAAACGTAGGGCTATCACTCATATCTCCGAAAGCCACATCATGCAAATAAAAATCAGCAAACGGATGAACCTCATTTTTAAGTTCGAATTCTGATTTACCAAAAAAATGAAGCTTATAAAAAAATTTATACGATTTATATGTCCTGTTGATGAGGTGAACTTTTAATTCTGTTACAACATCATCTCCAAATTCATCGGTATCCATAACAGGTAAAAATGAAAGCCAGACACCATCAACAGTTTTATGTTTTGGTGATTCCTTTTCCTTGCGCAGATCCTCAATATATTTCTTACCCTTTTTTTCAGGAAATAATTTCTTTTCAGTAAAACGTTTGAAATATGGAAAATCCAGTTGATCAATATAGGCAGGAAATTTTACTCCCCTCACATCTATCATTACCATTTTATCATTAATGATGTCAATTACTTCTCCTTCCTCGTTGGAATGCAGGACCAAAACTTTATCACCGATCTGAAACTTCATTTGTCAAAATTAGTTGCAATCGGCCAGATCAATAACCTGAAGCCAATAGATGCAGTTTGCTTTTGCGATACCCATAAATAAAATAAATTACAAGGCCGATGGCAAACCAGACAAAGAACCATTTCCAGTTAGAACCTGACATGCCCGTTAAAAGATACAGGCAGCATATCAATCCCATCAATGGAAGCAACGATAAATTGCGGACAAAAGAAAGTATTGCCAACAACACTGCGGTTATCCAAAAAATGATGGTTGCAATTTTTACTGCAGGCGTTTGAAATAAATATTGACTACTATTGACAGCCTGAGAGTAATTTGTAAAATCTGCATTAAAAAGCTCAGTAAAATATTGCTTACTGTTAACTGCTATCAAGCCAATTGCAGTCGCGATAAGCAACGGGAAAATGAGTTTGGCATTGACATACGGTAAATGAAATTTTCCCTGCGTTTTTGGTCTTCTTGGTATAAGCAATACACCGCCGCAAACCAGTACAAATGCAAACAAAGTCCCGATAGAAGTAAAATCGAGTACGAATGTTTTGTCTGTAAATAAAATGGGTATGCCTACCAATAGCCCCGTTACAATGGTTGCGAAAGATGGTGTTTTGTATTTGGGATGTATTTCCTGGAATTTATGTGGCAGTAAACCATCACGGCTCATACTCATCCAGATCCGCGGTTGTCCCATCTGGAAAACTAACATCACGCTGGTCATGGCAATCACAGCACAAATGGCAACAAGTATCTGCATCCATCCCATATTCAAATTCTCTTTTTCGAAAATGAACGCAAGCGGATCACCGACATTCGCAAATTTTGTATACACAACGGAGCCGGTTAATACCAATGTCAAAAGGATATAAACAACCGTACAAATTATCAGCGACCAGATCATGCCCTTTGGCAGATCCCTTTGAGGATTTTTACTTTCTTCGGCCAGAACACTTACAGCATCAAAACCAATATAGGCAAAGAATACTCCACTAACTGCAGCCATTACACCACCAAAACCATTGGGCATAAACGATCGGATACCCTGTTCGTTGGCAGGCATCCAGTTCGATGTCAGGTCATTTGAAAATACTAATGCCCCACCGACTAAAATTACCAGTATAACTACTGCAAGTTTTAATACTACCATGACGTTACTGAAGTTTCGGCTCTCTTTAACCCCTCTATAAACAAGGTAAGTGATCATCAGGTTAATCAGCAACGCCGGTACATCAATAATCATTCGCAGTCCACCGATCATTGGAGCTGTGTTCCATGCATTAGCCAATTCCTTACCGGGGTTACCGCTTTCTATAGCAATTCTTGCTTCATGATAACTGGTAGTAAAATATTCAGGGATATGAATATTCAATTTTCCAAGTAAAGAAGTAAAATAATCACTCCATGAAAAGGCAACGTAAATATTGCCGATAGAATACTCCATCAACAATGCCCAGCCAATAATCCACGCAAACAACTCCCCGAATGAAGCATATGCGTAGGTATATGCACTGCCTGCAACAGGAATACGGCTTGCAAATTCGGCATAACAAAATGCAGTAAATGCACAGGCAATACCGCATATTATGAAAAGAACAATAACACCAGGCCCCCCGGAATAAACTGCGCCGCCAAGGCTGCTGAAACTACCGGCGCCTATAATAGCAGCGATGCCAAAGAAAGTAAGGTCTCTCACAGTCAATACTCTTCTCAATCCATGATGGTGTGCTTCCGCTTCCTGTTTATCTTCCATGATTTCACGGATCGGTTTTCTTCGAAAAAGTCGATTTGGCATTGCAGTTGGTTTAATTAGGAAAAATAGATAAAAAACAAATTGTTAACGTTCAAATTTTAGTGAATGGGCGGGGAAAAACTGATTAAAATCAGTCGTTGAGATTATATTAGTCATTTGACTGCAGCCATGGTCAAAGCAACTTTGTGCCACAAAATTGAAACGAAAATGACAACAACAACCTTTGATCCTGCAATGGCTGCAGGCTATTCGGAAATAACAACAAAAACTTCTATTTTAAAAAGATCTTTGAGCTGGTGCGAGGCGCAGCAAAAGGATCGGCTATTGTGGTTGGGTATATCTTTAAGTGCTCATGGTTGTATCATTACTCCCTTAACAGTAATGGCAGTTCTTCTCGCAGGAACAAATATGTATCTATTTATTATTGCGATTGTGTCAATGGGAGCATCATTAGTTACAAACCTGGCAGCATTACCAACAAAGATCACAATTCCTGTTTTTATACTCAGTACCCTGGTTGACATAGCAATTATTTTTTCATGTGTGTTCATAGGGTTGGATATCGCCAAAACTTATATCTAACCCTTTACTTTACTTCTGTCGTTGTGTTAAGAATAGAGCCAATTGTTTCAGTGGCTCTTTTCTTTTGGAAAGAACCGCAACGTCCTCAAGATGATTAAAAGCCTCGGTGATAAATTTTTCTTTCAGGTCAGTTGCCCAGGCATCGACCCTGCACTGCTTAAACAGGGAAAGAACCTGCTCCACTTTTCCCTTATCATTACTATTCATTAATGCAATCAGTTGTTGCTTCTGTTCTGAGGATGCACTTTCCAGCGCATGAATCATTAAAAAAGTTTTTTTATTTGACTTGATATCGCCGCCCACCTGTTTTCCAAATTTTCCAGGATCGCCAAAAGCATCGAGGTAATCGTCCTGCACCTGAAAGGCTAATCCCAATTTTCTCCCGAACTCATATAACAGGTCCTGGTTTCTTTCCCCTGCTCCACCAAGAATTGCTCCCATCTTCAAACTTGCAGCCAACAGAACCGAGGTTTTCAAACTGATCATGTTGAGATAATCATTCATTTGCACCTCAGCTTTTTTTTCAAAATCCATATCCAGTTGTTGTCCCTCGCAAACTTCCCTGGCTGTTTTATTGAAAAGCTTCAGAATTGAAAATAAATACTTACCCGAAATCTTGTTGAGATAATCATAAGCTGCTACAAGCATTACGTCACCTGCCAATAGCGCAGTGCTCTCACCAAATTTGGTATGCACAGTTTCCATACCGCGGCGCAACGGTGCATTGTCCATAATATCGTCATGAATGAGCGTGAAATTGTGAAAGAGTTCAATTGCAGTGGCAACATGCCAGCAATCTTTGTTGATATCTTCAAATAATTCATTGCCCATTAAACACAACACGGGCCGTATTCTTTTTCCACCTAATTGCAGAAAATAGCGATTCGGCTCATAAAGTGATATAGGGTCTTTTGGAAAATGATCTATCGAAAATTTTTCTATAAACTGTTGCGATAGCTGTTCAAATGAGTTCATTTACTCTGTTTTCTTTTTCTTTTTATGTTTTAACTTTGGTTCATGCTTCGGTTTAATCTCTTCTGCATCTTCAAGTACGGAAGTTAACACCCATTCATAGTCCAGCTGACGTTTCTCCAGATTAGCAGAGATCACCTTGATGGTAACCTTATCTCCCATTCTGAATTTTCTCCCGCTGCGCATGCCTACCAAACTATAATCTGTTTCCACTAATCGAAATTCATCGTATTCTGCCAGGCTGGTAATACTTACCATTCCCTCGCATTTATGCTCAATGGTTTCCACCCAAAATCCAAATGAAGCCACACCACTAATGACGCCTTCAAATTCTTCTCCAATAAATTCCTTCATGTATTCAACCTGCTTGTATTTATTAGCCGCTCTTTCAGCATCCATTGCTGCCCGCTCCCGTTCGCTGCAATGTTTGCACTTCTGATCCATTTTCTTATCGGGTTTGATATTCCTGTTCAATACCTGTTCCAAAACCCGATGCACTAAAACATCCGGATAACGGCGGATAGGTGAAGTAAAGTGGCAGTATTGTTCGAAGCCTAATCCATAGTGACCAATGTTTTCAGTTGTATAAATGGCTTTTGCCATCGTGCGAATTCCCAATTGTTCCAAAACATGCTGTTCCGGCTTTCCCTGTACATCCTTCAACATCGTGTTGAAAGATTCTGCAATATTTTCCGGTGATGACGTGTCGAACTTATGCCCAAACTTCCTGGCAAAGGCCATAAAGGGCAAAAGCTTTTCCTCAGATGGAAGGTCATGTACCCGGTAAGGAAAGGGCACTGGTTTTTTATTTACTTCTAATTTAGAAATATTTTCAGCTACATACTTGTTCGCAAGAAGCATAAACTCCTCAATGAGCTGGTGAGCTTCTTTACTTTCTTTAACAACAATACCAATAGGCTTTCCTTTTTCATCCAATTTGAACCGAACTTCTGCACTTGAAAAATTAATAGCACCAGCATCGAAACGCTTTTTTCGAAGGCGTTGCCCAATATTGTTTAACAACAAAATTTCATCCACATACAATCCATCTTCTTTTTCGATGATCTCCTGCACTTCTTCGTAGGTAAAACGGTGATTGGAATGAATGACTGTCTTGCCCAACCAATACTGCTTCACCTGCCCTTTTGGACTCATCTGGAAAACTGCAGAAAACGTAAGCTTGTCTTCGTGCGGACGGAGAGAGCACAAATAGTTAGAGATATGTTCCGGTAACATTGGATTAACGCGATCTGGTAAATAAACTGATGTGGCTTTCCCATAAGCGTCTTTGTCTAATTCAGTTCCTGCCTGCACATAGTGACCAACATCGGCAATGTGGACACCGATTTCGTAGTTACCGTTTTTCAATACACGGATCGATAAAGCGTCATCAAAATCTTTAGCATCAATGGGATCAATTGTAAACGTCAAAATCTCCCTGAAATCGCGGCGTTTTTTAATTTCTTCATCTGAAATAATATCAGGCATCCGTTGTGCTTCTTCCATTACTTCATCGGGAAAACCCATCGGGAAACCGTTTTCCAGCAAAATCTCCTTCATGGCAATGTCATTGACATCCTCGGCATTCAGTACATTCACTATTTCGCCTACAGGTCTTTTATTTGTGTCCTTCTCCCATTCTTTAATGCGTACCACCACACGGTCATCGTTTTGAGCTCCATTGAAACCTGTAGATGGAATAAAAATATCCGGAATCTTTTTATCGCCTTCAATTACAACAAAAGCAAACCCCTTATTCATTTCCAGACGTCCAACAAACTCCAGTTGTTTGCGTTCGATTACATCAATTACTGCACCCTGCAATCTTTTTCCATTTCGTTCAGGGTTTACCTCCACCCTGACAGTATCTCCATGTAGTGCGGTGTTGAAATCATTAGGCCGAACAAGAATATCTGTTTCCAAACCCTGTACAATAACAAATCCCATCCCTGACCTTGTAATTTCCAGCACACCTTTATACTCATCAAAACTTCTTTGTCTTTTCTTTCCTGGTTTTTTTGAATGTTTTCGTGACATTAATCCCGGTGTTTAAAATTTTGAATGAATCGAATTACAATATCGTTAAACTCATTTTCCTGATTAAATAAAAATTTGTGTTCAATGGGCAGCACATAAAAAGGCATAACATTCATTTCCTGGCTGAATTTAAGCAACCGCATCGCATCTTTTTCGGTAGTTAAAATAATCTTTTTGCCGGCCTGCATGGCATTGAATCTTTTTTGAATGTCCTTCCAATCCAACATTGAAAAAATATGATGATCGCCATACGACATCATATAATAGGCTTCAACACGTTCTTCCAAAAAGATCTTCAATGGACGCGGATTGGCAATACCCGTTACCAGGAGTACCTCGGTTTTTTCATCAAAAAATCGAAAATCACGCCTCGTAATGTGATAAGGAGTGCCGTAGGAAATACAGGTAAAGAAAACTCTTTGGTGCGAAAGGGGGTTAATTTCCTTTACGATTTTTTTTCGTTCTTGTTCTGACAAATCAGTCCGGCATTTCGTAACAATAATCACCTGGGCTCTTTTATAACTACTGCGCAGATCACGAAGATCGCCGGTTGGAAGAAAGAAATCCCTTGTAAACAAATTACTATAATCCGTTAACAAAATATTCAACCCTGCGTTGATTATACGATGCTGAAAAGCATCATCCAGAATAATAGCCTGGGTGTCTGGCTTGTCATGCAACAGCTGGGGAATTGCATCGAGCCTTTCTTCTCCAACAGCTACAGGCACTTCGGGAAATTTTAAATGAAATTGCATGGGCTCATCACCAATTTCAATAGCTGTGCTTTCATCAGTAGCCAAAGCATATCCTTTCGTTTTCCTCTTATATCCCCTACTTAGTGTTGCCACTTTAAAACGACTTTTTAAATGTTTCACCAGGTATTCCACCATTGGAGATTTTCCTGTTCCCCCTACAGCTAAATTTCCCACGCAAATCAAAGGAAGTCCGAATGAAACTGTTTTGATTATTTTTTTATCATATAGCCAATTACGAATTACCACCGCCAACCAGAATAATATTGCAAATGGAAGAAGAAGAACCCGAAACGATTTCAGAAACCAGTTAGAAAACATAAATCCTGTGCGGTGTAATACAAAAATCTAAAGGTACATCAAATTCATTGGCGTCGTCGACCGAATCAAGCGGTTCGAAATAAGAAAACCCGACTTTAATACAATCGTTCCGGCACTCTTTTAAATAACGATCAAAGAACCCTTTTCCATAACCAACCCTGTTCCCTTTTATGTCAAATGCAAGCATGGGTATGATCACAATATCAATCAAACCGGGATCGGCAATTTCATTGTCCAATGGCTCGGGAATATTTTGCTCGTTTGCCTCAAATATGGAATCAGCATTACACACGATTGCCTGCATTGTATAATCCCTCAAGTTGGTTTTCGGGTAACAGATCTGGAGATTGGGATTTTTGAAATGCAAATAATCAATTATCAAAAAGGTATTCACCTCGTTGTTTTGTTCGATAGGATAAAAACTCAGGACATAGTTTACAAAAGGAAAATCGATTGTTTGAAACTGGATCAAAAGCAAATCATCCCATTTTTGTTTGTCCGTAGGGGTGATACTATATCGCTTTTCTTTGAAATAACTCCGGGCCTCTTTTTTAAGCATGCAGCGAAGATAAGGGGGGTTCCCTATCCCGATAACCTTGGGACCTCCGGTGGAGGGACTTGGCCCATCCCGACCTTCCCGGTAGGAAGGCCACAAACGCACAGGCCTTGCTTATTTGACTATACTTACAGTTCTCAACCTTCTTGAACGTTGAAAGCTTTTGATTTATGTAATCAATAATCAACCGTTAGGCTCCGTGCTGTTGCGAAGTCCCTCCGCCGGAGGGATTTAGGGAAGCCTTAAAAATTGAAAAAACAGTTGTTCCATAATTTCTGGATGATTTAAAATATGGGAAACCTTCATAATTATTTTTCGGGGTATGCTCCAGAATGAACCATCCATCCTCATTTAAAAGTTGTCTTTCAAAAATCATTTTTGGAAGGTCATCAATATTTTTAAGTGCATAGGGTGGTCCTGCAAATATGAGATCAAACTTTTCATGGCATTGTTCAATAAAGCGGAAGACATCCGACTTTATGACGTTGAAATTTTTTAGATTAAGCATTTCTGCAGTTTTCACTATGAATGAAAACATCTTCTGGTCTTTCTCAATAATTGTCAAATCCTTTGCACCACGTGATGCTAATTCATAGCTGATACTCCCTGTACCTCCAAAAAGGTCAAGCGTTTTTAATTCTTCAAAGTCCAGCTGATTTTGGAGCACATTAAATAAGCCCTCCTTTGCGATATCTGTGGTGGGTCTTGTGTATGGCATGTTTGTGGGCGGATGAATTCTTCTTCCCCCTAAGAACCCGCTTATGATACGCATGCAGCAAGATTATACAAAGACGTAAAATAATGTTGCGGATATTGATTCTGAGGTACGGAATAGGAGGGAGCCTCGGCAAAATGAAGATTCAAAAAATAATTATGAAGTTCAGTGTACATGGTGGAATCCTTGTCAATCAATCCTGAAACAATTACAGCTACTCCGGATTGATCCAGTTCAAACTCGTAACAAATCTTCAACAGGAAGTAAACGACGTCCAGAGGGCTCTTATAGGAATACGTCTGTGCCAGCTGAATATGCTTATGTTTTTTCACCACAACCCTGAAATGATCTGTACTGAAATGAATGTCGATCTGATCCGCGGAAATAAATCCATTAAATATTTTGATGGTCGGCGTGTACGCATGCACAAACTCGGCAAACCGAAATTTTTCTTTTATTGACTTAAAAAGGGAAATAGGTATTGTATACGTGATGCACATCTGCGATTCGGGGATCTCGTCCTTCAAAAACTTTTGCAAAGGCGAATCATAAAGCACATTTAATAAAATGTAATCATTCTTATGTCCATGCTTGGGAGTTAGTAATGATTGCGGAAATGCAGAACAGATAATTACGTGCTCGCACTTCTCTTTCTTTAATTCACTGATGACCTCCAACAGTTTTTCTTCCGCTTCCAATTCATCGAATGTGATGTACCGGATTTGATGAAATGTCCTTTCTTCTCCTTGTAATAAAGCATGACAACAATAGCCTTCCCCTATCTCAAGTAGCAAAATATCACAATCATTATTTCCATTCCCTATCGTAAAAACCGTTTTCAAACATTGTATTTTTTGCAAAATAAGAGGATTACCCGAATTAATCCCGGGGGGCGTCGGGAGATTTATACGAATTTCAATAAATCAGGCTGTTGGCTCAAGAGCCAGGTATGTGAAACTAACTTGTTATTGCTAATTGATAATAATTCATGTATTTCGTGCTCCTAAATTCGTGAAATAGATGTCACAGGGCTTACAGGTAGAAGTTTCTTATAAACAGGTTATAAAAATTGCTGCACCTATTTCGCTGGCCCTGTTTGTACCGCAGCTAAACCTTATTACCAACAGTATATTCCTGGGTCATCACAGTGAGGAATCGCTAGCTGTTGCAGCCCTTACAGGTGTCTACTACCTCGTGTTCGCAGGAATTGGATTTGGATTGAATAATGGACTTCAAACATTGATATCCAGAAGAGCCGGTGAAAATCGCCCCGAAGAAATTGGTAAAATATTTACGCATGGAATTTTTATAGCTTTTATTGTCGCAGCTTTTGGGATCATTGTAACAGAATTTATCACGCCACCAATATTAAAGGCTTTTCTAACACCGGAACAGGCAAATAAATCCGTGAGCTTCCTGAGAATACGCATCTGGGGTTTACCTTTTCTGTATGTATACCAGTTAAGAAACGCTTTACTTGTAGGTATTAATCAAAGCAAATTATTGATCATTGGAACACTCGCAGAGGCAATTGCCAATATATTTTTTGATTACAGTTTAATCTTTGGGAAATTGGGATTCCCCGCTATGGGTTTCAACGGGGCAGCAGTAGCCTCTATTATTTCCGAATTCGCAGGAATGATCGTAATATTTTGGGTGATCAGTAAAAAAGGTATCGCCCGGAAATTTTCTTTGTTTGGAAATTTCCGGTTTGATAAAGAAACAGCACGACTGGTTGCCAAAATATCAGGACCATTAGCTTTTCAGCACTCCACAAGCGTCTTAGCCTGGTTCTTTTTTTACATGCTGGTAGCAAGAAATGCTTCGCAAACCGGGCTTGCAATTTCTACAGCTATGAGAACAGTTTTTGGATTTTTTGGAACCTGTTTCTGGGCGCTGGCGGCAACCACTAACAGCATGGTAAGTAATGTTATTGGGCAAGGAAAAAGGGACGAGGTGCTTCCTTTGATGTGGAAAATTTCAAAATTAAGCCTGGGATTGGGTGTAATCGTTTGCGCTATTCTTAATTTTTTCCCCGGGCTTTACTTATCCCTGTTTCGTCCCAATGATTTTGTTTTTGTTAATGAAGGAATTCCCGTATTACGACTGATCGGATTTGTAGTTCTTTTTTTATCATTGGGCACAGTATGGTTGAACGCGGTTACCGGAACCGGAAATAGCCGTGTTACTTTTTTAGTAGAAATAATCACTCTTGTATTCTATTGTGTATATGTTTTTGTAGTGCTGGAAATAAAACATTTGTCCATTTTATGGGGATGGTTCTCAGAGGTTTTATACTGGACGCTTTTGTTTTTTCTTTCCTATTTATATATGAAAAGTCAAAGGTGGAAGCAAACCGTTATCTAAACGTTTTGCTGTAAGTGATTCCGACTGAACCGGAGAAATTCGTAATGGGAGGGTTCAGTTTTCGAATACTTATCCGGACTATTTCAATTTCAGGGAATTGGTGTTGAAGCTTGTCAGCAACTTTCATTGCAACCGTTTCCAATAAAAATTTTCTTTCTGCAAATTCTTCCTGGAGTATGCGGTAAACTTCAGCATAATTAACGGTTTGTTCAATGGAGGTGATAATCTTTTTTGGCGACTTACAGGCAATGGAAACGTCAACCTCAAATTCATTACCTACCCGCTTTTCTTCTTCATACATGCCATGTTCGGCAAAGAAGCGAATGGAATTGAGTTCTATGGTAAAATGTCCTGCCAATAATTTAAATTATTCCGAATCTATCGGGATCGGATATACAATTAATGAAATCCCTTTTCAGAAAGATATCTCTCTGCATCCAGGGCAGCCATGCAACCACTGCCTGCTGCCGTTACTGCCTGCCTGTAAATTTTGTCCTGAACATCTCCCGAAGCAAATACTCCCTCTACATTGGTTTTTGAAGTGCCGGGAATGGTTTTGATGTATCCTGCTTCATCCATATCAATGACATCCTTAAAGATTTCTGAATTTGGTGTATGACCTATCGCAACAAAAAATCCTTTGATGGGGATCTCCTTTTTCTCTCGTGTTTTATTGTTCATAATGCGAACACCATCAACCGTTTTTTCCCCCAGGATCTCATCTGTTTCAGTGTTCCAATACATTTTTATGTTGGGAGTAGCCTTCACCCTGTCCTGCATTACTTTACTTGCCCGCATTTCATCTCTTCGTATGAACATGTGAACGTTTGAGCAAAGTTTTGAAAGATACAGGGCTTCTTCAGCTGCTGTATCGCCGGCACCCACTATCGCAACTTCTTTTCCCCGAAAGAAAAATCCGTCGCAAACGGCACAGGCACTTACGCCGTACCCATTCAGTCGTTGTTCACTTTCTATGCCCAGCCATTTGGCAGACGCCCCGGTTGAAATAATGACCGTATTGGTTTCAATCCATTTTTCTTCATCGATTTGAACTTTATAAGGTTGCGATGAAAAATCAACTTTTGTTGCAAGGCCGTAGCGAATATCGGCACCCATTCGTTTAGCCTGTTGCTCAAAATGTACCATGAGTTCCGGTCCCTGAATTCCATCGGGAAAACCTGGATAATTTTCCACGTCGGTAGTGATGGTTAATTGTCCTCCTGGTTGAATGCCCTGGTATATAACTGGCTTCAGGTTGGCTCTTGATGCATATATAGCGGCAGTATAACCTGCAGGCCCTGATCCTATGATGAGTAAGTTTACTTTCTCTGTTTGATTATCCATTTCTATCGATAACTTAAAGCACGAAAATAATTGTAAATAAATAAATGGTTGGGGCAGAAAATTAACTCAGTGTGGAATAATGATGGTTCTATACTGCGAGGCATATCCCCCAAAATAACCAAGAGCGTCACCCTTAATATTATTTAGCACCTTAGTTGGAGTAGAGAACGGATCACCTACACTTGCATAGGAGAATTCCATGGTTCTCCAAAAATCATAAGTGGCCTTGTCTATGTTACTAAGTTTAAGACCCACTGTGTCTCCTTTTTTGAAATAGATTTCATCATAATCGATGTTCAGGTTACGGTCAACACCCTTTTCTACCTGAAGTTCGTAGGTGGTGCCGTCAATAAAATAATCGTCGAATGTTGAATTTAAAGGAGGATAAAATAGTTCTTTGTTTGTTTTGGTAAAATAGCGTACATAATCTCCGTAACCAGGTGGATCAGTAGCCTTTACCATAATAATCACTTTATTAGTATCGGAACCAGAAGTAACCGGAGGTTTTTTCCACCAAACGGAATCAATTTTTTTGGTCAGGTTGGGAATAGTTGTAACAGCAGTATATTCCCTTCCTTCTGAAACTATTTTTAAGGAATATTGCCTATTCAATTCTCCTACGAAACCAGTAGCCATATTTGATGAATCAATTGAATAATAATACAGGGAAATACCATTACCCAAAGGCCTTGAATATTCTTTTAATTTGTGAGTTAAGGTACCATTAGAAATAAACACGTCTGCCGCGTGAACAAAAGACTGGTTTAATATATCTGCACTAATGGTAGAGAAATATCCGACTGACTTTGAAAGTATAACAATGGGAGGTTGATCATTTTCAATAATACCTTCCACTACCAGTTTATCGGGTTGGTCGTGCAGTTCGAATTCAACTTTTTTCTCGCATCCTATCAAAAAAATTCCTGCCAGCACTAAAAATCTCTTCATTATGTAAAGATAAAATCAAACAGCCCCGATCTTTCGACCAAGGCTGTTATAAAACCCATCAATTTGCTATTTTTTAGTAAAACGAGAGAAGTGAAACCTGGGATGGGTTGATCATTTCAGATCTATCGTGACGTCTTACCAATTATTATCCTAAATAAGCTTTTAGGGCATTACTATAGCGGGCTTTCTGCAAACGCTTGATAGCCCTTTCTTTGATCTGGCGGATTCTTTCTTTTGTCAGATCATACTTTTGCCCTATTTGTTCAATGGTTGTTCCGTTTTCACCATCCAACCCAAAATAAGCATTAACGATCTCAGCTTCTCTTGGAGAGAGGGACTTCAATACACGACGAATTTCATTTCTTAATGAGTCTTTCATCACATCGTCATCTGTATCGTCATTACCTTCAAGCAGGTCGCCCATCGCTACATCCTCAGCCTCGTGAACCGGGGCATCCAGGGAAGTGTGGCGGGTATTGCTCTGGAAAATATTATTGATCTCAGTTTCGCTCATTTCAAGAATATCAGCTAATTCTTCTGTACTTGGCTCCCTTTCATGCTCCTGTTCGAAAGCCATATAAGCTTTGTTAGCCTTATTATAGGTACCAATTTTATTTTGTGGTAACCGGACTAATCGGCCTTGCTCAGCCAACGCCTGGAGGATGGACTGGCGAATCCACCATACTGCGTAGGAAATGAACTTGAAACCTTTGGTTTCATCGAACCGCTGGGCGGCCTTAATTAAACCAAGATTTCCCTCGTTGATCAGATCACTCAGGGAAAGACCCTGGTGCTGGTATTGTTTTGCTACTGAAACCACGAAGCGCAAGTTTGCCTGAACCAGTTTGTCCAAAGCTCTTTGGTCGCCCATTTTGATTCTTTGAGCCAGAGTTGTCTCCTCTTCGGGGGTGATCATCGGTATCTTTGAAATTTCCTGGAGGTATTTTTCTACTGCCTGCGAATCCCTGTTCGTAATCTGGGTAGCAATTTTGAGTTGCCTCATAATCTAAATCCTTATTGTTAAATGAATAAAATAACTTGACAAACGATTTTCACAGAAAGTTGCAAATGGATAGTTAAACAGGTACCGACTGTCTGCAAAAGTAACTCTCATTCCCTAAACGTCATAATCATTTGGGATAAAATATTATCTACAAAAACTGTACTACCATTAATGTGTACGAAATACTGTGTGGTAAAGCTTTCTAAAAGTTTTTATTTAAATGTATGAGTAGAGTTATTCACACACTCAGACCTTGGCCTGATATTTTTGTCTGAGAAAAATCCATAATGCAACACCCAGGATAACCAATCCCAGTGATATTACTTCGGCCTGTGTGGGTTGAAGTCCAAAAAAATCCATCCGGTTATTAACCCTGATCTTTTCAATAAAGAATCGCTCTAAACCATTCAGAATAAGATAGAGCGCAAATAAGGTTCCGGCTGGTCTCAGGCGGTCTCTCAAGCCCCATAGAATGAAAAATAAAATTGTACATGCAATCACCTCGTATAAAGGAGTTGGGAAAACGGGCACTGGTAATTGAGCGCAGTAGTTATCCTCACAGCCCGCGATGGGAACACCTACTTTATTTACGTTGTGAGGATAGTTATAAGCAAACAACCAATTTGGCAAAAATTCAAGTGCAGCTGGCTTTTGGAAATGGGCATTGTGAAGATTCGGCTCTTGCTGGAAGAATTTGGGGCTGGCGAGAATTGCGTTTTGAAAATCTGTGGGCGCCGCCGTAACAATATGGCTCGCAGAATCTACTTTATAAGCCGTATTGTAAATCCCCCAATCGCCATCGCCGGAAACCTGGCAACCTATTCGTCCAATGGCGTAAGCGATCATCAACGAAGGAGCAATAGCGTCAGCAAGGTATCGAACCCCTATCTTATGCCTCCTCGCATAAAAAATGATTGCAATAGTTGCGCAAATAAGTCCTCCATAAAAAGTAAGTCCTCCACCTGAAAAAATGTAAGCTGCCGGATCTTCAAGAAAGCCACTCCAGTTTTCAAAAATGTCGAAAAGCTTTGCCCCGGCAAGTCCAACGACCAGTGCTATTATCGTAAGCTCTCCCACCCTGTCCTGCGGCCAAATGCGAACAATTCTTTCTTCCGGTTTTGCAAGCTGGTGTTTTTTCTTTTCCCTGTATTTTAAAAAAGCAAACAGAGCTCCGGTGATCAGGCCGGCAGGCAAATTTCCCATTGTGGAAAAAATATAAGCCTGGGGATCCTGAGTTGCTTCAGAACTCAGAAAGAACAGGGCGATGATTTTATATCCGAGTAGAAAGCCTAATAAAAAATTCAGAATTAGTTCAGTAGTCGTAGCAGGTTTTCCTACAATATGTTTCATTTCGGTTGGATGAAAAAGGCCCTGTTTGCTTTTCCTCCTTAATTCATGGGCCAGCAAGGCTGCGGCAACTAAAAAAGCGATTGCTACAAAAAAACCGAAAGAATTGATGAAACGAAAAAAGCCAATCTTAATTCCAAATGCGTCTTTGAAAAAATAATATAGGTTTGGATACATAAGCCGTAATGAAGCGCAATGTTAGTTTAAATCAGCGATAAAAAAGCCTCTCGAAATCGAGAGGCTTGGAAAAATAGATATAACTCTTAGTTACAATAAGCTTCAAAAGCACTGATAAGATTGTGTGCAATCATTTGAGCCGAGCGACCTTCGATCATGTGGCGTTCAATGAAATGAACCAATTGACCATCCTTGAATAGTGCAATTGATGGTGATGACGGTGGATAAGGAAACAAATGTTGACGAATAGTTTGAACTGCCTCTGTGTCAAAGCCTGCAAAAGTTGTTGTGAGATGATCAGGTTTTTTCTCTGAATTCATAACCGCCATTAGCACGCCTGGACGGGCAGTTCCTGCTGAACATCCGCATACAGAATTGATCATTACCAGAGTGGTTCCTTCCTGCTTTAACTGATTTTCAACTTCCTCCTTTGAAAGCAATTCCTTAAAACCATTCTCAGTCAATTCCTCTTTCATTGGTTGTACTATTTCTACTGGATACATAGTTTCAAATTTTTCGCAAAGCTACAAAACATCATTGACTAAACAGCAGTTCCTTGACGCAAACTGTCATTAGAAGGTAAGATAAAATGCAGTTCTGGCAGGCATTTCAGCCGATTTGGGCAATGGTACAGGCTTTGAAGATGAGTAGCTGTTCATCAGAATTACTAACTGAAAAAAAAGTTCAACTATGACACTCGTAAAATTTCACAACAAGCCAGTTCAAAAAACTTTTAACAATTTTATGGACGACTTTTTTGCAACTGTACCGTCTATATTCAAAGATGATTTCAATTCTCTAAACTTCGGATCTTTTACCCCGGTAAATGTGAAGGAAACGGAAAACGAATATGTGTTGGAAGTAGTAGCCCCCGGTTTCCAAAAAGATGACTTCAAGATTAATCTCGATAACAACACATTAACAATTTCTGCCGAAATAAAAGAGGAAACAGAAATCCAGAATGTGAAGTTTGTTCGTAAAGAATACAGGCAACAATCATTCAAACGCTCTTTTACAATTGATGAAAATATTGATGCAGATAGCATTGCTGCAAAATATTTAAATGGTGTGTTGCTATTAAACCTTGCAAAGAAGAAGGAAGTCAAACCACCGGTAAAAGAAATTTCAATACAGTAACTATAACTTTTTTCTCATAAGCAGTTGGTTTTGGTTTATTCCCCGCATGTCTATGCGGGGTTCTTTTTTTGTATAACACTGTGACGTCAAATCGATGAAATCCCCTATGAAAATCCCAGTTGATTTTTCTTACCTCACACATCCCTACGACATTGGTTCAAAATTCAATTCGTACAACAGGGCATCCTTTGCAAAATCTTAATGAGCTTGAAAAAAATTTGTGAAATAAAACAATCCATTGGTATTTTATCTGGTGCATACGAATATAGAAGAACCAACCAGTTTGAGAAAGTGTTATGTCCTGAAAAAAACGGCAATATAAAAGACAGTAATAGGCGCAGGTTACCCAATTGAAGTTTCGGTTGATCACCACCATTCAATGCACCCAGAAGAATTATACTATTATTACAAGTTGAAGGGAGAACAAAAAATGCCGATCTAATAAGTGATCAATTGCATCCGTCGCGTCGTCGTGTATCTATCAAATATTGAATTTTCCATTCGCTCTTTATCTTCACGAGCTGAAAGGAGTTCACACCGCAATGACTGAATTTATCTCCTACATAAAACTTATAAGGAGCCCATATCATTGCTAAGTCTCCATCAATTTTCACTACATCAAATATGATACGTTCATCATAAGGCTCTGTATGTGGTTTGATAATGGCTGTTAAAAACGAATCCAAGGGTTCGTTTACAATTGAAACTTTGCCTTCTCGGTTTTTTATGACAGTTTGCAAAATTGATTTGTCTGAAAAAACCGATCTGATCAGTGAAGTATCCGAGCTTTTCATTCCTTCAAATAACCTGTTTATAACTTCTTTTACAGCAAACTCATCATTTTGTGCCAAGGCGGTTGTGCTAATAATTGTTAAGATTAATAATATGCTCTTCATATAAGAATTCTTTATCTATTTCCGGCTAAGTTTTAGCGTCTATAAATGGTCTATAAAACAAGATAAAAAACAAACAATGAAACGTTTCAATTTTTTACTGGTAGCAATTGCGTTAGTGCTCACTGTTACGGCTGTTAGTTGTACTACAATGGCTGGTGGCCAGGACGAATACTATGGCCAGGAAACCAGGGTTTATGGTAACAGGATATATGTTGACGATCCTTACCGGGGAACCATTGTTTTACAAAGAGATCCCAGAACAGGACGATATTACGAGCTAAACTCCTATGATCCCTATTATAGCAATGGTTATTACGGTAACCGAATGAGCAGGGGATACAGAACTTATGGATCTGCCTATCCTTCTTCAAGAAGAAATAACGGCGGCTCTTACAGCGGTAATAACTCCGGCAATAATCAGAACGCTAACAACAATCAGAATAACGACAGGACCTCAGAACAATACAAGAAAAACAAGGATGAAGCCAGGAACAAGATATTAGGCAACAGTCGTTAATCTTCGAGCACAAGAGAGTGATCCCGCCTGGTTGGCGGGATTTTTATTTGATGTATCCCAGTATCTTCAGCATACTCTGCGCCGATTGCTCCTTTGAATACAACCAGTCAATTAATTTACCGTTTTTATCTCTTTCTATAATCACATGCTTTGGTGATGGGATCAGGCAATGCTTAATACCTCCATATCCACTAATTTGGTCCTGGTATGCGCCGGTATGAAAAAATCCAACATACAATGGTTCGCCTCCATCTGCTTTAGGCAAAAACACTTCATTAATATGTTCTTCTGAATCATAATAATCATGACTGTCACAGGTTATACCTCCCAGGACTACCCGTTGATATTCCTGGTCCCATTTATTTATCGGAAGCATTAAAAATTTCTCCCCGATTCCCCATGTATCCGGCAAAGTTGTGATGAAAGAAGAATCAATCATATACCACGTCTCACGATCATTTTGTGCCTTTGCGCCTACAACACTGTAAATATGAGCCATACTCTCTCCAACTGTGAAGCTTCCAAATTCGGTGAAGATGTTTGGCATCTGCACTTTATTCCTCTTACAGGCAGCTTTTATATTGCTTACAATTTCATTGATCATGAATTGATAATCGTACTCAAAACCAAGTGAGTGTTTGATAGGAAATCCTCCTCCAATATTAATTGAGTCTAATTCCGGACATATCTTTTTCAACTGGCAATACAGGTTGATAATCTTGTTCAACTCCGACCAGTAATAGATATCATCTTTGATTCCCTTGTTCAAAAAAATGTGGAGCATTTTGAGCTGGAACTTATCCTCGTAACCTTCAATATGGTCAACATAAAACTCCAGAATATCCTTTGCTCTGATTCCAAGTCTCGAAGTATAAAAAGGAAAGGTTGGTTCTTCTTCAGCAGCCACACGAATTCCTAATTTAAAAGGTGCTTTAACTGAACGACGGTATGCATTCAACTCTTCTTTATTGTCAAGGATGGGAATAACGTTTTTAAAACCTCCATTCAGTAATTGTGCAATTCGCCTGGTATACCCCTTTTGTTTAAATCCGTTGCAAATGATATAAACATCCTTGTTGATCCTCCTCTTTTCGTACAGCTTTTTTATAATCTCAATGTCATAAGCATAGGAGGTCTCCAAATGAATATCATGCTCTAAAGCTTCCTGCACCACGAACGAAAAATGAGAACTCTTGGTACAGTAACAATAAAAGTACTCCCCTTCATACTTGTGTTTTTTAATGGCCTTTGCAAACATGTCCTTTGCCTTTTTTATTTGCATTCCAATCTTGGGCAGGTAGGAAATTTTTAAAGGTGTTCCATATTTATCAATGAGAGATTTTAGATCCAGATTATTGAAGCGGAGATAACCATCTTTGACTTCTAAGCCTTCCTGGGGAAAGTTGAAAGTTTGCTGAACAAGATCCATGTAGGTATTGTTCATGGAATTTAGTGGGTTGTTCACTTATGCGCTGTGTTTTTTACAAATGTATAGTATATGTAAAAACAAAACCGTCTCAAGTTTGAGACGGTTGCTATTGTGAATCTCTTTTCAAGAGTTATTTAACCTGTGCAACAAGCGCTTTAAATGACTCCGGATTGTTCATCGCCAGGTCAGCCAGCACTTTACGATCAAGAGTAATCCCCTTTGTATTGAGTGCATTAATGAACTGGGAATAGGTCAAACCTTCTTCGCGAACAGCAGCATTAATACGTGCAATCCACAAACGACGGTACTCTCTTTTTTTAAGTTTACGACCCACATAAGAATAGGTCATACCTTTTTCAACAATATTCTTGGCAACGGTGTAAACGTTTTTACGCTTGCCATAAAAGCCTTTGGCTTGTTTTAGAATTCTTTTTCTGCGTGCCCTTGAAGCAACTGCATTTACGGAACGTGGCATATCTGAATGAGTTTAAATTTTTAGAGTTTTGAATTCAGCTCACAGCTGATAGTTAACGGTTAAAAGCTTATTTCAGGTTCAACAAGCGTTTCACGAAGTCCAGGTTGGCTTTTGAAACTTCTCCGTCTTTTCTCAGGTTGCGTTTCCGTTTTTTAGATTTTTTGGTCAGAATGTGACGCTTGAAAGATTTCTGGTGAGTGATCTTCCCGGTGCCCGTTACTTTGAAGCGTTTTTTGGCACTGGAATTTGTTTTAACTTTTGGCATACCAGTTAAATATTATTCGAGTTAAACCCTTGAGGCGTTCCGCCAACGGCGGACTCTTATCGGGCCTCTTCAGGCAATGTCCCTCCCGAAGTTTCGGGATTGGGGTCGCAAAGATAAGGATGAGAAGGGAAAACGGGGAAGGTAGATTGGAGAATTTTTGAAGGAGGCTGTTAAAATAAATACAGGTTGATTTTATTGATAAGTAAATAGTTAAGCGAGCAGAGTTTTCCTCTCGGGTGCCCCTCTAATTTCTTTCCTCATAACACTGATAAAATGGAGGTTTCGAAGCGTATTGAGCCGATTTTATAGTCTTCAGGGCTGCATTAATTCAATCAAAACTAAAATCAAACGTCGCTACAGGAATGCTTCAGACTATTTGCTTTATTCCAACCCGCTATATTTATTGGACTGCTTCCGACAGAGAACCAGGATTACCAAAAAGAAACATATTACTTATTAAGAATCAATTTTCGTACAATCTGCTGACCGTTAATGTTGACCTCACAGAAATAAATACCATTGCTCCAGTTGCTACCATCGAGTTTTAGCTTTTTAAATCCTGTATCATTGTTTCCATTGTACAACTGCTTCACCAGTGCTCCTTTGGCATCATAAATCTTTACCGTCACTGTCGATGATTCTTTCAGATCGAACTGAATAGTTAGATCATTATTAAATGGATTGGGTGAAATTGTCAGCTCAGTCGCAGGCTGATTTTCAGCCGGGTCAATAGATTTTTTTGTTCCTGAACTGTTCGCCGGATGTACAAAATAGGGTCGCATCATTTCATGATCTTCATGTGAAAGGATATGACAATGCCAAACATACATTCCCGGTAGATCAAAGGTTGCAATGACACGTGTTACTTCACCAGGATACATGATGTAGGTATCCTTCCATCCTGCTTCATCTGCCGTTGGCAATTGTGGCGGACCTTGCAAACGGATATTAAAAGGTTTTCCTGTTTGCATATCAACCGCTGCTGAAAATTTTTGACGATTAACTAATTGCATGTGCACCATATGAAGGTGAATCGGGTGCGCATCCGGCGTTTCGTTATAGATCTCCCAGATCTCTACACTGTTTTGCATCACATTTTCAGTGATACCGTCGGAAAAGGATTTTATGCCTTCTTCAACTGTGCCTAGCAGGGCCTCTAACCGGTTAAATTCATCGGTACTTTCAAACAAAATGAGCTTACGGGCAGGCAGATTTGTTTGCAAAGGAGTAATCGGAGAACGGAGTGCAGAAGGTAAGCTTGTAAGCGGATAATTTGTATTCAGTGGTTTGGTTACTTTAAATGCCATAATCCTTCCTGTCGTTTGCTGATCAACCGAAGTTCCCTTTGGAAAAGGAGTTTTGGCATTGTTTTCCAGCACAATGGTTTTACCCCAAAGTTTTGGATCTGAAAAATCAATAATCACATCCCTGCGTTCTCCCGTTCCAATTAACAGCTTTGATAAATTAACAGGTGATGGCAATAACCCATTGTCAGTACCTATTTGTGTAAAATTGATATTGCCCGAAAAGAACAAATTATAAAACCGTGAATCAGAACCATTCAAAATTCTGAATCGATATTGTCTTGGTTCAACCTCCAACACCGGCCATGATTTTCCATTTACCAAAATGATATTGCCGAAAAATTCAGGCATAATACTGTTTTCAGGCAATCCTGATCCTTCAGACTCTGAGGGATAATACAACTGTCCGCTTGTTGTAAACATCCGGTCCTGAATAGCCAACCCGATATCATAAGGTGAAGCAGGTAATTTACTGGCAGCCTGCAATTGCATTTCATTTGCATCGGTAATAAGGTAGAATCCTGCCAGTCCTGCATATACATTTAGCCGGGTAATACCCATTGCATGGTCATGATACCAAATGGTTGCTGCCTCCTGGTCGTTGTCGTAATGCAAGGTTTTTTTTAAAAAATCGGCACCCGTCAATGCAAAATTGGGTGTGTACCATGCCTCCGGCAAACCATCACTGGCCGACTCGGTGTGGCCTCCATGTAAATGGGTTACAATGGGAACTCCGAGGGCTCGCCAATCGGATCTTCCATACAATGCCCAGTTAAGCGTTGTATCAACAACAAATAAATGAGGCAACAACGATCCATTGTCAACAAGATTATTTCGCCAGAGAATATCCACCGGAATATTCTTACGGGCAAGAACAGTTGGTCCCGGATAAGAATTGTTATAACCCCACACTTTCGTGAGCAACGGTTGTTTAGTTACCGGGTCAATCAAACCAAGGTCTTGCTTAAACTCCGAAATGGAAACAGTAAACGAACCGCCCGCCCTTGCATCGATAACTGAAGGAATGGGCAAAGGATTTACAAACTGCGGTTGTGTTTTAGGATCCAAAATATATTGTGCGTCAACTGTAAAAGCTAAAGCCCACAGAGTAATTGTTGCGTAGATTGAACGAATCATAAGAGTCTTAGTTTAAATTTTTAGAAAGGAGAGCGTTCGAGGATAATTGGAAGGGCGATAGAATTAAAGTCTGTATATCAATGCTGCGAAAAATGGAATAACTGGATTATGGATAGAAAACGACGAATACACTTGTTGAAACTAGTTTGAAAGATGAAACTTTTTGATGATCCGCGTCGTTGAAGCGAATGATTTTAGTCAGCAGTACGACAATTACCACCGCCCGGTAAAAATGTTCAAAACGCCTGGATGTTATGGCTTACACGTGATAAGGACGGAACCCATAAAAGATGTTAGGACCGTAAGGATGCTGAAATTAAAGTTTAATGGACCAACAGTATTAAAATAGAGAGTAATTGCGCTTGTGATAATTATTGAATTCTACAATTAGAAGACAGGTTTATTTACAAATTTCCCTTCTTCAATTCTTCAACTGCGTAGTTAGCAGCCCTGGCCGAAAAAGCCATATAAGTAAGCGAGGGATTCTGCGTGGAAGTAGATGTCATGCAGGCACCATCGGTTACAAAAACATTTTTGCATGCATGCAGCTGGTGCCATTTATTTAGCAGTGAAGTTTTTGGATCGTAACCCATACGTACTCCACCCATTTCGTGAATATCTAATCCCGGAGCCTGTTTGGAATCTGTAGCAACAATATCGGTAAAGCCGGCTTTTTCAAACATCTCTGTTAACTGTTCCGTATAATCGCGGATCATCTTCTCATCGTTATCATCATAATCCATAGAAATTTTCAGTAACGGCATGCCCCATTCATCATTTTTTGTTTCATCTAAAGCAACTGTATTGGTGATCTTTGGTATGGTCTCTCCCATCATATGTGAACCTACCTTCCAGGGACCTAGTTTTGGATTAAGAAGATTTTGTTTTAATGCTAAACCAAATCCTTCAGTATTCGTTTCATTAGTTCTGTATGCACCAAAGCCTGCGGCATATCCTCTTAAAAAATCAGTTTCCTGCCTGTACACATTTCTGAATCGTGGCATGTAACCACTTGTCGGTCTTCTTCCATCTGTTGTTAGTTCATTAAAACCATCATACTCCGCCGAGATGCGTACACGGTAATTATGAAAGGCAACATACTTTCCCAATAAATCATTGTCATTACCCAGGCCATTTGGAAAGCGTCCAGATTTTGAACTCAACAAAATCAAATTGGTATTAAGAGCTCCTGCATTTACAAAAATTACTTTGGCGTAATACTCAATCGTATTCTTTTTTATACGGTCAATTACCCGCACGCCAATAGCTTTCCCTTTGTCCTGGTCATAGATTACTGATTGCACCACTGAATCGGGGCGAAGGGAAAGTTTGCCTGTTTTTATGGCCCATGGTATGGTTGAAGCATTGGAACTAAAGTAACCACCAAAAGGACAACCTCTTTCACAAATAGTTCGGTTTTGACATTGTACCCTTCCCTGCTCAAAGTGAATAGGCTGTGGCTTTGAAAGATGAGCACAACGCCCACTGATGACGTTTCGGCCCGTGTAATTTTTTTCGACGATTTCCTTAAAATATTTTTCGACACAATTGAGTGGAAAGGCAGGAAGAAATTCTCCATCAGGCAATTGTGGAATACCATCTTTATCACCGGCTATACCTGCAAATTTTTCAACATGGCTATACCATGGTGCAATGTCTTTGTAACGAATAGGCCAGTCAACAGCAAAACCATCACGTGCAGGACCTTCAAAATCATAATCACTCCATCTCTGTGTTTGTCTTGCCCATAGTAATGATCTACCACCTACCTGGTATCCGCGGATCCAATCGAAGGGTTTTTCCTGGACATAGGGATGCTCATTATCCTTCACAAAAAAATGATCAGTTGCTTCTCCATAGGCATAACACCTGCTGACAACCGGGTTTTCTTTTGTTACTTCAATTGGCATTTTGCCCCTGTGTTCAAATTCCCATGGCATCTTACCCGTGGTTGGATAATCTTTTACGTGCTTTACATCGCGACCTCGTTCAAGCAGTAGTGTTGTTAATCCTTTTTCGCAACATTCTTTAGCAACCCAACCACCGCTCATTCCGGAGCCGATCACGATAACGTCAAATGTCCTGTTTTTTAAACTGTCGTCCATAAATTATGCCTGGTGAATGACTGCATTTACTGGGGAAAAGCCATTGTATCTTCCGGGAATTAACTCGTACCTGAATATATTTCCCAAAACTGGTTTGGAAGTAAGGTAACCTTGAATGGTAAGATTTTTCATCATGAAATAAAAATCAACAGCACCTTCAGAAGCTCTTTTATTTTCAAGTAAGCTCACAATTTCATTTCGCTGCTGTTTATGACTTTGTAAAAACGAAGTTCCAAATTTTTTCCTGGCGAGGCCGTCTGTCTCGTTCAATCCCTTTAAAAATGCATGCTGTTTCTCCGCATCGTAACAGTCATCAACCATCCGTAAAACAAAGAGGTGAGCATAGGTATCCCTGGCTCCCGGTGCAGCACCTGCAGGAATAATAGTTTCTGCAATCTCAGCCAATAACTTTTCCTGGGTTGCATTAATATCAAGGTGATTAAATACAAGAGAAGCCTTGTCCTTTTTGTATAAACAGGAAGGCAGGATCGCAGAACCTGCGGCCACAACAAATAAATATTTAACAGCAGTTCGTCTTTGCATCAGGATACCATTTGGTTGAATGAAGTACTTCGAATTAAGTAGACGAATACTTGATCGGGCACTTCTGAAATGAAAATAAATTAAATATTTGAAGGCAGAGCGAAAACCGTAAAGGATAGCTATGAAAAAAGATATTACATAATTTTTTTTAGCTAATCAAGCAGGAATATATCTGGGCTGCCGTCTTTTACACAACCGGCACTTCCTCATTTAATAACGTAAAGCACTGTTTTACAATTTCCAGTTCCTCATTGGTGGGAATAACAAGAACTTTCACGCGAGAGCTTGTTTCGTTGATTTCTCTTACCTCATTTGTACGGGTCTTGTTTGTCTCTTCGTCGAGTTTAATTCCTAAAAAATCCATGTCCGTACAAACCAACCTCCGAACATTTAAATCATTTTCTCCTACCCCACCTGTAAATACGATGGCGTCCAGGCCATTCAGAATTGCAGCATAGGAACCAATATATTTTTTGATGCGGTAAGCATATATGGTGTAAGCCAATTCTGCCTCTTCATTTCCTTCGGCAATGGCCTTAGTAACATCACGCATATCACTAAAACCGGTTAGACCGAGCATACCGCTTTGTTTGTTCAATACATTATTGACCTGGTCAAGACTATAACCCAATTGGTTTACTAAATGAAAAATAATAAAAGGATCAACATCGCCCGAGCGTGTGCCCATTACCAAACCATTGAGAGGCCCAAAACCCATGCTGGTATCCACTGATTTACCAGCGTCAACCGCTGTCATGCTGCAACCATTTCCCAAATGAATTGTGATCAACTTTGCCAATGGGTTTTGCAAATACTCCGATGCTTTCTCACTCACATATTTGTGGCTGGTGCCGTGAAAACCATATACCCTGATACCCAAATCCTTATAAAACGAACGTGGAATGGCATATCTATACGCCTTTCCAGGCAAGGTTTGATGAAAAGCGGTATCAAATACAGCAATTTGTTTTGCTTTTGTAAATATTTTTTCTGACACTTCAATACCCAGGTAGTTGGCAGGGTTATGAAGCGGAGCCAACGAAAACAGTTTTTTTATTTCGAATTTTACTTCCCCAGAGATAACAGTTGTTGATGCAAAGCTTTCACCGCCATGCACTACGCGATGGCCGACAGCTTCTATTTCTTCGGGGTTATGGATAACACCAATTTCGGGATCAGTGAGAAGTTGTGCCACTTCTTTTAATCCCGATTCATGATCTGGCAGATCCAATCGGCGACAAATAATTTTTTCTTCACCATTTAGAAACAATTTGTGTGTAATCACTGAATCCTCCAGTCCAATTCGCTCCACCAAACCAGTACAAATTGGCTTTTCATCCGGCATTTTAAATAGCTGGTATTTAATGGAGCTGCTACCTGAATTGACAACAAATATGTTCATACAAATTCCCGAATATTGTTTGTCGGATAATGCTATTTTGTTAAACCCACCTGTTCTAACTGACTTCTTGTTTCTTTCTGTTCGTCACGTTCCTGGCTTTGAATGGCGGTTATGATGACTGTATTAAAAATATCCTCCACTGTACAACCACGGCTTAAATCATTTACCGGTTTATTAAGGCCCTGCAACATGGGACCTATAGCCAGTGCACCTGTTTCTCTTTGTACTGCTTTATAGGTATTATTGCCCGTATTCAGGTCTGGAAAGATGAGCACGTTCGCTCTGCCTGCCACTTCTGAATTTGGAATTTTTTGTTTTCCCACTACAGGGTCAACAGCAGCATCATACTGAATCGGTCCTTCTACTTTCAGGTCAGGACGTTTTTGTTTAACAATCTCGGTGGCCTGCCTTACTTTATCCACGTCAACGCCTTCACCTGAGGTTCCGGAAGAATAGGAAAGCATGGCAATTCTTGGTTCAATGCCGAAACGTAAGCTGCTTTCAGCAGAAGATATGGCTATCTCTGCTAACTGTTCGGCAGTTGGGTTTGGATTTACTGCACAATCACCAAAAACCGCTACACGGTCGGGAAGACACATGAAGAATACAGATGAAACCACAGAAATGCCTGGTTTTGTTTTTACAAATTGCAAGGCCGGGCGAATAGTATGCTGGGTTGTATGGCATGCGCCGGAAACCATTCCGTCTGCATGACCTTTATAAACCATCATTGTTCCGAAATAGGAAACGTCTGTGATCAAATCGCGGGCAGATTCCAATGACAAATTTTTATTCTTGCGCAATTGATAAAGCGTTTCGACGTAATCCAAATAATAGGGTGATTCTACCGGGTTTATAACATTCAAACGATTTGATTCGAATTGCAAACCCAGGCGTTTAATTGCAGCTGTTACCTGAGACGTATTTCCTAAAATTGTCACATCAACAATTTGTTGCTTCAATAAACGGGCTGCGGCTTTTAAAATCCTGTCATCATTGCCTTCGGGTAACACAATATGTTTGCGCTGCAGTTTTGCTTTTTGGGTAATTTGATACTGGAACATATGCGGTGTTAGCCCCTCAGGTGTGAAAGTCACCAGCTTTTCTTCCAATGACTTTACATCAACGTACTTATCAAATGTATCAATGGCCAGTTGTATCTTTTTTGTATTGTCGGGGGTAATTCTTGAATGGATAGCGCTTAATTTAGAGATCGTTTCAAATGTTCCTTCTTTTACTGAAATAACGGGGACAACGGTTGACAATCCTTCAATAAGACGTTGAACCGGTTCATCTAATTTACCGCCAACGGTTGTGACAATTCCTGCTATTTTAGGATAATTGATTGAGAGATTGGCCTGCATGGCGCTAATCACAATGTCACCCCGATCGGAAGGCGTGACAATCACAACATTTTCCTTGATATGATTGAGGAATTGTGGCACCTGCATAGCCCCGGTAACAAAATTGTCAACCTGGTTTGAAAGTTGATCCGCACCACAAACAATTTTGGCATCCAGCTGCTCAAAAATTTCTTTCATGGTTGGAGCCAAAAGGCTTTTGTCTTCCGGTATAATAGAAAGAATAATATCATCGCTTAACTGGTCATTCAAAAATTCCTTTACGGCCGCAACCTGCGCGGGTTTTACTTTGTTTACAATAATACTTATCACCTGGGCCTCACGCATTTCGAAACTTCGCCAAACAGTTAAAGTGGAATTGATCAATTGGGGTATATCCTTGCCCTCACCGGAAACAACGATAATTACCGGGGATCCTAAATTTTTTGCAAGACTGATATTGGTTTCAAATTCAAATGCAGTGCCCTCGCCCACAAAATCACTTCCGTCAATGATAGTGAAATCATGATTTTCTTCCAGCTTTTTCAGCTTGTGAATAACAGTTTCAATTATCTCATCATGGTTCTGTCTTTCCATTAATTTCAAAGCTTCCTGACCTGTAAAAGCGTAGCAATCTTCATAACGCACAGGTAGCTTGAAATACGAAAGCACCGTTTCGATGTGAACATCTTTTTTAACCTTCGGGTTGGAATGAATAATTGGTTTGAAATAGGCGACTTTTTGTGCTTTCCCTAATAACATATTAACCAGGCCAAGGGCAACCACCGATTTTCCGCTG
>Ga0193740_1000056_pt1 | contig 29202 bp, 28 predicted proteins | sample L2s1metaG_FD_145072 | JGI IMG/M metagenome (GOLD analysis project Ga0193740, IMG submission 145072) | Soil microbial communities from a riparian zone of the East river system, Colorado, United States - L2s1 | ecosystem: Environmental > Terrestrial > Soil > Riparian zone | place: USA: East River... | reverse complement strand
ACGGCGATTAAGCACACAAAACCATGGGTTAAATTTGGAATTTCACCTTTTGGAGTCTGGCGCAACAAGAGTAAAGACCCCGAAGGCAGTCCTACCAATGCAGGACAAACCAACTACGATGATCTGTTTGCAGACATTTTACTTTGGCTGAAAAATAAATGGATTGACTACGTGGCACCACAGATTTATTGGGAGTTTTCTCAGCCTAATGCCCCTTTCCAGCCAATATTGGAATGGTGGAACAATCACACCTACGGCCGACAATGTTATATTGGTCTTGGTATCTATCGTGCTGGAAGTAATGCCGCATGGAAGGATGTGACACAATTGCCTCGCCAGATCGATTCATTGCGAAATCAACAGAACGTTCAGGGTGCGATTTACTTTAGTAGCAAGAGTTTTGATAAAAACCCCAACGGATGGAATGATTCACTCAGAACAAAATACTATCGGGAACCAGCATTGATTCCACCCATGCCGTGGTTGCCTGAAAATCCCGGTAAAAGAACGAATTCTACAGGATTAACTATTCCCACTGCTATCCAACTAGAAAAAAAAGGGATGTAATTAATTTTTCACTGGCTAATTTCTTTTGATTGCATTAGGCTTACTTTCCAAATAATCAACATGTTCTTTTGAGCCTAATCTTACAAACAGGGATAGCGAGGTGAATTTTTGTATTTGATTTTCTTTCTTACAGAAGTATCCGAGGTTTTGATTGTAGAAATTTTGCGGCAATGGCTTTAATAAAATTTTTCTCTCAACCGTGTCTATCGATCGCTGCAAATTCAGCTGTGTTGCGGCTTTTGTGGAATTTAACACGCCAGCAATTAATAAAACAATGATCATTCTGTGCATGGATTGGGATTTGCAGTAAATTTACGGCTTGATTTTTGTGAACCCGGCAAAATTTTCTCGTACGGATGAGAACGATGTTGCCATAGAAGTGATCCTATAATGAGCCTTAGCCAGAATCTACAACAGAAACTACTACAAAAACTGTCGCCACAGCAAATTCAGTTAATGAAGTTGCTGCAGGTACCAACAGCTAATTTGGAAGAACGCATTAAAGAAGAACTCGAAGAAAATCCTGCGCTTGAAGTGACCGATGAGGCACAGGATGATTATGAAGAGAACAAGGACGAGTTTGCAGAAGCCACCACTCCAGAAGAGGAATATAATTCGGAAGAGAGTGAATTAAATAGCGATGATCAATACGAGAATATTGATATCTCGGACTATGTTCAGGACGGTGATGACGATATAGCAGATTATAAACTAAGGGACGATAGTTACGGCGAGCAGGAAGAAAAATCCACCATGCCGTACAAAACGGAAACAAGTTTTTACGAAGTCCTGGAAGCACAACTGGGAATGCTGAAACTGGATGAACATGAATTTAGAATAGCTGAACAGATTATTGGCAGTATTGATGAAGACGGCTACCTAAGAAGAGATACTTCGGCCATAGTTGATGACCTGGCTTTCCGCCAGAATATTGAAACAAATGATGAGGCAATTGAAAATTTAATTAAACGAATTCAGCAATTCGATCCGCCAGGAGTTGCGGCCAGAACCTTACAGGAATGTTTGTTGATTCAATTATTGCGTCAGAAGGAGGAAGGAAAGGACGTAGATATGGCTATCCAGGCTCTCACAAAATATTTTGACGAGTTTACCAAAAAACATTACGAGAAAATTCAACGCGGCCTAAACCTTAGTGATGATGAACTGAAAGACGTAATGGTTCAGATTACAAAGTTAAACCCGAAACCAGGAGGCAATGTTGGTGAAGTAAATAAGGCCGAAAGCTATATTGTTCCTGATTTCTTTATTCTGAACAATAGTGGAAAACTGGAGCTGACTTTGAATTCCAAGAATGCTCCTGAATTGCGTATCAGCGAAGGGTATCGCGATATGCTCCGTGATTATGATAAAGGTTCCAAAAAAGACCGGCGCCAAAAGGAGGCTGTACTTTTTATCAAGCAAAAAATTGATGCCGCCAAATGGTTTATTGATGCCATTAAGCAAAGACAGCATACGTTGTTAAGTACGATGACAGCAATTATGAATCACCAGCATGACTTCTTTTTAACAGGAGATGAAACCACGTTGAGACCGATGATTTTAAAAGATATTGCTGAAAAAACCGGGCTGGATATTTCAACGGTTAGCCGGGTAGCCAACAGCAAATTTGTACAAACGGAATATGGTACTTATCGCCTCAAATTTTTCTTCAGTGAATCTTTGACGACAGATACGGGTGAAGAAGTTTCAACACGAGAGGTAAAGAAAATTTTAAGCGATCTTATTGAAAACGAAAACAAGAAAAAACCGTTGAGTGACGAGCGGCTGACTGAATTACTGCAGGAGAGAGGCTATAATATTGCCAGGCGAACGGTAGCTAAATATCGTGAGCAACTAAATATTCCCGTGGCAAGGTTGCGCAAGGAACTTTGATTTGCTGAAACTATTGACATAAGCCGTTTCGTTTAGATAACCGTTTAAAACAGTTGCATAGCAGCTGGTCGATTGCCTGTTTGCTTACATTTGCCGCATGATTTCACAGATGAGTATTGATGACGATAGGGGAATAATCACCTTTCCTGCAGTTATCCGGCTTGTTGCAAAATTCATTTCCTATCTCTTTCATCCTTTGTTTGTGCCTCTGTATGTGGGCCTGTTTTTAATTTACGAGGTAAGACTTTTTAATGATAGAACTGACTGGCAGAAGAAAATCATACTGATACAGTTTTTTGTGTACTATACTTTTTTTCCTTTAATGACCACCCTGCTGTTAAAAGCTTTGGGCTTCATACAATCCGCTTACTTAAAAACACAAAGGGACCGCATATTGCCCTACATAGTTTGCGAAATTTTTTATTTCTGGGCCTGGTATGTTTTTAGAAATATTCATTTTCCAAAGGAGGTGGTAATGTTTGCGCTGGGCGTATTCCTTGCATGCAGCCTGGGCTTAATCCTGAACTCGTTTGTAAAGATCAGCATGCATACTATTTCTCTCGGCCTGGTCTGTACTTTTTTTTTATTAGCGGGTTTGTATAGTACTACCAGTTATGGTATTTACATTTCTATCGCTCTTTTAATTGCCGGGTTAACGGCAACTGCCAGGTTAATAGACTCCAATCATACACAAACTGAAATATATTTTGGTTTTTTTACCGGCGCCTTTGCACAGGTAGTAGCCAGCCTGTTTGTTTAATATTATTTCTTGCCTTTTAAATTTAAATATGTCGTTGGTTATTAAGGACTGGTAAGATAGTGGGGAAGGCGGGTGAAATGCTATTGCAGCCTTTCACACTTCACTAAATTCCGTTACGGTTCAGCAGACACCTTGCACAATTGCAATATTTTTTATCAATCCTGTAACATAGGCCTTTCTACCTTCGTCAAACCTTATAAACCAACCAGGATGAGAAAGGTATTTGTCAATAAATGGTTCTTTCTTGCTGCCTCTCTTACTTTAAGCCTTTCTGCGTTTTCCTTAGCTACCTATAAAAAAACACAGCAGGTTTGTTCCGTTACTAAGGATCGTTGCCAAAACAGCCCTGTTAATTCTAACCAAAAGACGGACATGCTTTGGGATGTGCTTTCCCGGCAATTAACCAACTTTATTTCTATCCAATAAAAATTTCCTTGTTTTACTGTAACTTTTTATTTCCTTTATCGTAATACTGTTGTAATACTGTTTTGTTCGACTGTTTATGACCGAAAAAGATTATAATGAATGTGTAAGCCTGTATGCGGATAACGTGTACCGGTTTATTGTAAAAAACCTTCGACACGAGGAAGATGCCCGTGACGTAGTTCAAACCGCCTTTGAGAAGTTATGGCGAAACAGGGAAGAAGTGGACCCGGCCAAAAGCAAATCTTACCTTTTTACTGTGGCTTATAACCAAATGATTGATCATTTAAGGAAGGTAAAAAGAGTTTATTTGAAGGATGAGTTCAGAGAAGATGTCCGCGTTCAGAATAAACATATGGATAACGCCAGGGCTATTCTACACGAAGCGTTAGCCCGGTTAAGTGAGACCCAGCGATCCCTGGTGATGTTGAAAGATTACGAAGGATACAGTTATGAAGAAATTGGAAAGATTATGAACCTGAATGAAAGCCAGGTGAAGGTTTATCTCCACCGTGCCCGGTTACAATTAAAAGAATACATTGTAAAAGTTGAAAATGTCATTTGAAGCAAACGATATGAATACGATCCACCTTGGCAATTACGAGGAATTTTTTATCCTGTATATGGATAATGAACTGAGTGAGCAACAGGTGAAAATGGTCGATGAGTTTTTATTATCTAATCCCGACCTGAGAGCTGAGTTCGAGATGCTGGCGAGCACAAAGCTGCCATTGGAAGAACTTAGTTTTGATAAAACAGATTTGTTTGCAGAAAATTTAAAGCTTTCTTCCATTGATGAAGAATTACTTCTTTATATAGATGATGAGCTGCCTGCCGGAAAAAAGAAGATCATTGATCTGGAGTTAGCTTCCAACAAAGATTACCAGGTTCAACTTCAGCTGTTGATGCAAACCAAATTGAATCCGTCTGAAAAAATTGCTTATCCCAATAAAAAAGAATTATACCACAGAACGGAAAGAGTTATTTCTCTTAAAATATGGATGAGAGTTGCTGCTGCTGTAGTAATTATTGCTATTGGCGGCATTGTGTATTTTGAAAACCCTCCTTCTATTGCACCAACTACGGAGGGTCCAAATACTGCTGTTACAAATACACCTGATCAAAATAACGGAATCCAGGATGAGCCGATAGATACCGTGGTGGTGCCATTCGAAGCTCCTGTAAAAAATGTTGTTGCAGTTAGTCAGGGAAATAATAAGAAAGAAAGAAAACAAACTGAGGTTGTAAACACGAAAGACGAAAATGAGGATATTCCTGTTGAGAAGGATTTAATAGCTGAATTAACTCCACTGGAGAAAAATGATAAAATTCAGGAGAAAACCAGAGTAAATGTTTTGCAATCAGATCCTGATAACAAAACATCAACTATTCATAAGGATAATCTTAACACAGGTTCTGTAACGAATTTGAACCCTGTTCGTACAACTATCATAAGTCCTGACGAGCCACTGGCACAAATGGACAACGACCGCAAAGGATCACTCAAAGGCTTCCTGCGCAAGGCCACCAGAATGATCGAAAAACGAACCGGCATTGATCCAACAAATTCAGATGGAGAGCTGCTAATTGGTGCGGTCGCTTTCAATCTTAAATAACTATTTCAAAAAAAATCATTACGTATGAAAAGAGTATTACTTGCATTCATTGCATTGAGCGGAGCTATGACCTGCCTGGCACAGGACACGACAGCGAAAGAAAAAGCCGATACGATCCGTGTCGGTGGAATGATCATCATCAAAGAGGGAAAGGGTAATGACGACGGAAAAAACACCAACGTTATTATTTCCAATAAGAACAAAAGAAAGTCTTCAAATCTCAGTACCAATTGGGCAATATTTGATTTTGGCTTTTCCAATTTTAATGATAACACTGATTATCCCGCAGCACGGGCATCGGGCTTTATTGGACAGGATGTTGGACCAGACCAATTTGATCTGAGAACAGGTAAGTCCGTTAACGTAAACATTTGGTTTTTTATGCAACGCTTAAATGTTGTAAAACATATTGTCAATTTAAAGTACGGGCTTGGGCTTGAACTGAACAATTACAGGTTTGAAGATGAAAGACTGCATTTTGGTAAAAACCCCACTATGATTTACATTGACCCAGACTGGAATGTGGTAGATAAAAATAAATTTGCTGCTGATTACATTACAGTACCCCTCATGGTCAATTTTAATTTCACACCGGGTCGGGAAAATGGGTTTGGATTAAGTGCAGGTGTTAGCGGCGGGTTTTTATACAGCTCCCGGCAAAAAATAAAAGTAAATGGGGACAAGAATAAACAGCACGATGATTTTGACCTGGAGCAATGGAAATTATCTTATATAGGCGAACTGAATCTGGGCCCGGTGAAACTGTATGGGTCTTATGCCATGCAAAATATGTGGGAGAAGGGATTGGATCAAACCCCTTACAACGTAGGAATTCGTTTTAGCCATTGGTAATCTACTTGTACATTTTGTTGTAGAATCCCGCTATGTAATTACAGCGGGATTTTGTTTTTTTACAAAGACTCGTTAAAAGATATTCACACAGAAAATAAAAACATTTTGCGGGTCGTTAATCCTTTGAATAACCGCTAAACCTGATTGAGTATGAAAACCACCGTTATCCTGTCTTGTCTTTTGGTTGGTAGCAGTATCGGCTTACACACGCACAATTCAATCAACACAGCTTTCAACGCAAAAGAGATTAAAACTACCAAGGCCGCAAAGAGAGTTTCTTCTAAAACAATGCCTGTGGCTCCGGTTAGGATTGTCGTCGACAAGTCCAATTACGAGTTATATGTGTACGACAAACTTGGATGGTTCGCCACTTACCCCGTCGTGTTTGGGAACAACAATCTCGATGATAAAAAAGTGGAGGGCGACCGTAAGACTCCTGAAGGAAATTTTAAAATAGCGAACAAGAGAGTTCATGAAAAGTGGGACCGCTATATGGGGCTGGATTATCCGACCGGAGAAAGCCTGGCAAAATTTCATCAGCGTAAAAAAAGAGGCGAAATTCCGGCGAATGCATCTCCCGGCGGCGGAATTGGAATTCACGGCACCTGGCCTCATGAAGATTATGTGATTGACCGTTATAAGAACTGGACGAATGGATGTATCGCTCTAAAAAATGAAGATGTAGAAGATCTGTACAGTTATATTCCTGTTGGTACACCAATCACTATTCAAAAATAATAAAGGAAGGAAACGACCAAGGCTTGTAAATCTTTCTGGCTCATTGTTGTCAAAGTGAAACCGGGACCAGGACGGATTACAGGCTTTTTTTAACAAGGTTTTCATAAGTTCTTCTGACACATCTTCCATTTAAAACTCACACCAGGCAATTTTGCCCGGGGCGGCTATGTTCCAAAACATGTAACAGCACTGCAGCCGTTAAACAAGTTTGCCTTTTGCAATGTCTTCAACCACGGCCGGATCCAATAACGTTGTAGTGTCTCCAAAATTCTGAGTTTCGCCTTCTGCGATCTTTCGCAGGATTCTCCGCATAATTTTTCCGCTCCTCGTCTTTGGAAGTCCCGACACAAATTGAATTTTATCCGGTTTTGCAATGGGACCGATAATCCTGGCAACGGTTTGAATAATATCCTGCCTCATCCTTTCTTCGTCGCCATGAAAATGGTCACAAATTACATACGCATAAATACCCTGTCCTTTTATGTGATGAGGATAACCTACTACTGCACTTTCTACTACCCCACTATGCATGTTGATTGCATTCTCCACTTCTGCCGTACCAATGCGATGACCACTAACATTTAATACATCGTCCACACGCCCGGTAATTCTGTAATTACCGTTCTCATCTCTCAGTGCACCATCACCAGTAAAATATAAACCTGGATACGTTGAAAAGTAATTTTTACGGCAACGTTCATGATCACCATATGTTGTTCTAAGAATCGCAGGCCACGGTGTTTTTATGCAGAGGTTCCCTGATGCAGGATTTCCAATTATTTCATTGCCATTTTCATCAACCAAAGTGGGTTGTACCCCCGGCATTGGCAGGGAAGCATAAGTTGGTATGGCAGGCGTAACCCCCGCAAGATTAGTAATCAAAATTCCACCGGTTTCGGTTTGCCACCAGGTATCTACGATCGGGCACTTCTGTTTCCCTATATTTTCATGATACCAATGCCATGCTTCTTCGTTAATAGGTTCTCCAACTGTGCCTAATATTTTTAAAGTCGACAAATCTTTTCCTTCCAGTGGTTTTAATCCAAATCCCATTAATGAACGAATGGCTGTTGGTGCAGTGTATAAAATGTTTACTTTATGCCGGTCAACAATATCCCAGAACCTTCCGGCATCGGGCCATGTAGGAATGCCTTCAAACATTACCTGGGTAGCACCTGCACTTAAGGGACCATACACGATGTAGCTATGTCCTGTTATCCATCCAACGTCAGCTGTGCAGAAAAAAATATCACCTGGTTTGTATTGAAACACATTTACAAACGTGTAGTTGGTCCAAACCATATAACCTGCGCAACTATGCACAACACCCTTAGGCTTCCCGGTGCTTCCAGAGGTATATAGGATGAATAAAGGATCTTCAGCATCCATTTCTTCTGCAGGAAATGTAACCACATGCTCTTTCTCTACCTGTGCTTCTGCATGTTCCATTTCGTCCTCCCACCACACATCTCTTCCCTTGATCATGGAAACAGCGGTTCGGGTCCTGGTGTAAACAATTACACGTTTTACATTCCTGTTCCCGATCAGCGCATCATCAATTACCGATTTCAATGGTATTACTTTTTCACCCCTAAAGGCACCATCACATGTAATGATAAATTCGGCTTTTGCATCTTCCAGGCGATCAGCGATGCTTTGAGCTGAAAACCCTCCGAATACCACGCTATGTATAGCTCCAATTCTTGCACAGCCTAATACTGCGTAAACCAGCTCCGGAACCATGCCCATATAAATACAAACACGATCACCTTTTTTTACGCCGTTGTTCTTTAACATCTGGGCTACCTGGCAAACCCTTTTGTAGAGGCGGTTGTAAGTAACGATCCGAACCCGGTCATTGGGATCATTTGGTTCCCATATTATTGCCGGCTTGTCGCCCAGATCTTTTAAATGCCGGTCAATACAATTTTCGGTGATGTTCAACTTGCCATTGATAAACCACTTAATATTTGGCTCTCCAAAATTCCATTCAACAACCTTGTCCCATTCCTTACGCCAAAAAAAATTCCGGGCTATATCCGCCCAGAATTCGCCGGGATTTTCTATACTTTTTTTATAGGCCGCTTTATATTCTTCGAGTGATTTAATTTGATAAGGATAAGTCATAAGCCGTACTTCTATACCAATTTAAGTGGGTATAAAATTACAGTTTGTTTTATGACGACCTGAATGCCACCGGGTGATTTAATTTTTTGTGCTGGCCAAGGAAAATGCGTAAGAAAATACGTATGGCTGAGATTTCAATAAAAATGAAACAAAGCGCCATTAGCGTTATCATTAAAACCTGGCTGTCTCCAACATAAGTAAAGTAAACATCAATAGCTACAAAGGCGCCGGTTAATGGAAAACCAAGTATACCAATAGTTGCCAGTAAGAATAACAGTGCAGTCGTCTTTTCTTCATAGACATATCCATGATAGTGGTTTAACGAAATGTCATTATCGATGCCCTTCACCCTGCGCAGGCAGTACAATCCCAAAGCAAAAGCAGCTGCAATTCCGCTGGTATAAAAAACAATTTCGATTGAATTAATGTGAGGTGTGTTGACTCCAATAGATGCCATGATAAACAGGTGTGCAAGGGCAATATAAAACCAAGCTTTAAGCGCTGAACCGCGATAAGAAAATGCAAACAAAACAATTGCAAGTGCGATACCCATCAATACCGGGGAAAGAATTGTGTTATCAACACTCATAAATGAGGGTTTCGATATGGAAACCACCAATCCGGCGATTCCAGCTAAGGCAAGCAAAACTGCTATAATCTGTGAACGCACAAACCTGAATTGGTTCCCGAGCCATTTAAAAGGGCTCCACAAATATTTATGCATGATAGTGTCAAGATTCCACTCTTTTATGCCAAGCATATACAACGCTGCTTCAGTTCCTGAAACTGGTTTTTGCCTGGGGGCGTGGTAATGGAAATACTGGTGATGAACCAGGTAATTCAAAACTGAAGGCGAAACCAGCAATTGGTATGTACGCAAAAATGCATTGCCGGTAAAATGGACCAGGGCTAAAACATGCCAGCCAAGAGCCACTTCAATAAATATAATTCCAATCTGTGCGGCTGATGAATAGGCAATCTGTGTTTTTACTGTTGGCTGAACCCTTGCTACCAATGTACCGATGATACCAGTTAACACGCCAACGGCGATTATCGCAATTTTAGCCCACAACATCTCCTGCCAGAAAGGCCAGGTACGCAATAAAATAAAAACACCGATATGAACGCTAAGCGAACCGTAAAAAATAGCCGAAGATGTGGTAGGTCCTTCCATTGCCCTTGGCAGCCACGAGGTAAAAGGAACCTGTGCAGATTTAATGACTGCCGCAAGTATGATCATCAATACAATAAAGATGGCCATGTTAGAATGACCGTTTTGCAAAGCCATATCTTTTGCTTCTGCCAACTGGGTAAAGCTGATGTTTTGATGCGTAAGGTGATGCATCATCCACATCACAAGAATCAATGCCACATCACTTAAACGATAATTGGAAATAGTTTTAAAAGCATTTTTTACCGGCAAATAACGGTTACGATAAAATGCAATCAACAGGAAGGATGACAGGCCGATGAATTCCCAACCAATGAACAGGGTTTCAAAATTTCCTGAAAAAATAATGAGATTATAGCCTAAAGCAAAAAAAAGGATGGTATTGAAAAAACGTTTGTAGCCTTCGTCGCGGTGCATATAATAACGACTGAAAGTAGAAACCAGGAAAAAAAGTACAGCACCTACAATACTGTAGACCATTGTGATGGCATCATAATAGAATTGTATTGCAAACACAAAATGGTCGGTTGAATATACCGTTGCAAACTTTTGATTTATCGGTTTGCTTCCATTGAGCAACCAGAGCACAGCAAATACCAGGGCCGCCGTTAGGTAAAAGGCTTTGGTAAATAAAACAATGCGGGCTATTGGTTTCTCCTGCCGGTTCTTCCAGAACAAAGACAAAATAAATGCTAACAACGGCACTGCAATAAACAAACTGATAGATTGGCTGAGTAGATTGTTCACTATTAATTTTTTAAATACTCATGATAATAAGTTACTAAATGCAACACGGAAAACTCACAGTAACGTAGGTTGAGTTAACATCAAATCAATCCAGCAAATACACAGGTAAATTTTCTTCGGTTGCATGCACAATATGGTTTGTTTCCATTTCCCTCGCACCCTCAATAAATTCTTCCATGTTCCTGATCGATTTGATTTGCCCATCCGCTGTGATGGGTAAATATTTTTTAAACTCACCATTCCTGAAATAGTAAAACTGCTTTTCCTGGGGGTGAAGGGCTATGATGTGCACCCATTCGTTTTTATACCATTCAAAAACTTCAGGTGTGGATTGGATGGACTTCAGGACAATTTCTGGTCGATGCTCAACAATTACCAGTAAACGTACAGGGTCATGCACCTCGATCATTTGCCATGGCAGGCCCGGACGCAAGTCACCATCACTGCTGTTGGCCACACCAAAAAGTCCCATCACGTTGTGTGGTAGTTTAGTACCGGCCCCCATTTTTATATTATCTACCCTTGAAAAATAATATTCAAGATTGATACCGCCACAAACCAAACCAATTGGCCGCATCACGTTGGAAAGAATATTTCCTTCGGGATCAGTAGTATAATCATAACTATTTAAAAAAGCCCTTCGGTCGAGGAACAATCCTTTGGTCACGTCTCTCCTGCCTATTATTGCCAGGGTGTTGGTACCATGTCCCAACTCAGGTCTTGGTTCAAACAGTGAAACCGAACGATTGTGTATGGCTTTACGCACCTGTTCCAATTCCTGTTTGGTATTAATGGATGCAAACCGACGGCTCCTTTCCTTGGCATTCAGGTTTAGAGCGGTTTCAAAATTCTGTTTGTTGATGAGATGTTCCTGCGCATTGACCGCATTCAAAACTTTCTCATCATAATAACCAATAACATCCGCTGCAGTATCATGCATGCTACCGATGAATTGAGTGGTATCGGGTATGCTGATACCTTTGGAATCTAAAATCTCTCTTACTGCCTTATGATTTAAAATAAAGGCCTGCACTCTTGCATTCGTAGCGCCGGGTCTTCCACTACAGGCACCGCAATCGTGTGCTCCGTGGTGTGGATTGTTGGCACTGCTGCTACCATGACCAACAATGTAAACGATGGGAGCAAAATTCTTTACAAGACCAATGCCCCGCAAAAAGCCTTCAGCCCTTGCAGTCATTTCGTCAAGTGTATAGCCTACCTGCAATCCATTTTCTATATCATCCGGGCTTTGATTTTCTATGGTAAGTGAAGACTGCCAGTCCATATGGGCATAAGCATTGGAAATGGCAGGACTCATTTTTGGCCTGAACAGGTTAAGTGCTGTTCGAACAAAAGCCCAAAATCCAAAGGTGATGCTCAATGCAAATCCTGTAAAAAATCCATGGGTTTTTTTGCTGTAAAGAGCCTCGCCTTTACGCGGCATTGTGGCATCATATTCCTTAATCAGGTATTTGGGGGTTACCGGTGCTGGACAAAGCTTATCGTAAAACTTGGATCCCTGCTGTTGAAAATAAAACTCCACGCCAAAAAATCCCGGGGCTCCAAATGTTTCGCATCGTTTGTCAACGGCTTCAATATGACGGCGAATAGAATCTTCCCTTTCATCAATGCAAAAAATTGCCTGGAAGGTTAGAGCATTACCAACTGAAGACAACCTGGGTGTTCCATTAATGTTTGATATTTTTCTGTCGCCCGATATGCTTATGCCTTTCAATACCGAATCATAATAACTCCACTCAAAAGCATCCTGCCACAACTCAATGACTTCAGAGAACTCGGTTCTTGCCACATCGGCAAATAAATCAATTGGTGGTGTGGTAGCTTGAATCGCCAGTGGCTTCCATCCTTTTTTAAGATGATGGTTAAGAGAATCCAACTCCATCAGCAGTTCAAACTCCACCAACTCTTTCAGCGTAATGATTTTCCTGTCCAATAAGGTATGTGGATTGTCCTCAACCGCACTGACAAAACCACTCCAGCCATGATGCGCAAATTGCTGGTCGAATAAATACTGTTCAAAGTATTCTTCCTTTCCAACGATGGTTTTTAAAAGCCCGAAAATGGAATAATCTCCTGCAATAAATTTTTGCTTTATCGCCTTCGTTTTGAAAAAACTGACCGGGCTTTTGCTTTCCAGCTCTTTAATGCTTTCAATAAATGGTTTACCTACAATCGGGAAACTCTGAATAGAGATACCCTGGTCAAGGAAAGCACAAAGAATACGGAATAAAAACGGGTGCACCTTATTATCAAGATCTAAATGATAGACGTCTTTCCAAAGTTGACGCAGGTTATTGATACGTGGCCGGTTAATGGTGTCATATTCTTTGTTCAATAATTTATCCTGCCATTCATCTACATTATGCTTTTTATCAGCAATTACCATTCGTAAAACATCCGCCCTTATTCGCCCGGTTTTGTATAGTTCCCTATACTCAGGTAACTGCAGATGGACCTGGAAACCGAAAATTTTTGATGCTTTAAAAATGGCATCATAAAATTTCATGTGTTGAAAAGCATGCAAAGAATTGTGGTGGATGAAGTCTTTCAATGCCTGCTGTGAGGGCAGAAAATGCTTCAACTCATGCAACACGTGATCTTCATCAAACTTAACCCGGTTTTGGCTTGCCACATTCTGTAACGGAAGTGAAACTGTTGTATTCATTTAAATATTTTGAGGTACCAGTGTTTTTTCAACTATCTCATCATTTTCAGAATGTACGTGAACCGCATCTTCCATTTTGTAAGCCTTTTTAAAGTTTCGCAACCTTACTGTAATGTTCTTGTCTTTCGAACCATAGGTTACAAACTCACGGATCATTTGCAGCACATCATAGTCGATATAAACTGTGTTGGCTGCATCAATAATTACCCTGCTGTTTTCCGGTAAGTGGCGCAAGGTTTCCTTGATGGCGGCTTTGTTTAAGAAGGATACTTCCTGCGCAAGGTCAATATGAATGGTTTCACCTTCGTGGTGTTCCTGCTTTTTAAAGAAGTAAGCAAGCTTCATATTGCCCTTCAGGATAAAGATGATGCTGACGGCCAGGCCAATTCCAACACCTTTTAAAAGATCGGTGACTACTACAGCCACCACGGTAACAAGAAATGGAATAAACTGGTATTTGCCGGCGTCCCACATATGTTTAAACACTTTCACGCTTGCCAGCTTTAAACCGATCATGATCAGGATGGCTGCAAGACAGGCCATGGGAATTTTATTGAGCAGGAAGGGTATGGAAAGAACCGCCACCAGCAATAAAATACCATGGATCATAGCCGACAGCCTGGTCTTGGCTCCTGCATTAATGTTGGCTGTTGTTCTTACAATAACAGAAGTCATTGGAAGGCCACCCAACAATCCTGTCAGCACATTTCCCACGCCCTGTGCCTTCAACTCGGTATTGGAGCTGGACAGGCGTTTCATTGGGTCCATTTTATCGCCGGCTTCAATGCACAATAGTGTTTCGATGCTTGCCACTATTGCAATGGTCACTCCCAGAATCCAAACCTTTGAATTAGTGATGGCACTAAAATCAGGATGCGTGAAAAGGTTTTTAAATTCGTCAATAGTGGAAGCCTTCGGAAGTGTTACTAAATGCTCAGCTCCGGTAATAGCAAGGCTTGAACCTGTTTTGATAAATATTTCATTAAGGACAATACCAACAATTACCACTGCCAAAGCTCCCGGAATTGCCTTGATTTTTTTCAGGAAAGGAACTTTATTAAAAGCAACAAGGATAGCAATAGAAATGAGCGTAATGATTATAGAACCCGCGTGGGCATAATTAATCGAATTGATTATTTCTGTAAAAAAACCGGTTTCAGCACCCTTTTCAAGGTTAAAAAAGTCTCCCTCATGATTTTTGTCGTAACCAATAGCGTGAGGAAATTCTTTCATTATGATAATGATACCAATCGCTGCCAGCATGCCTTCAATAACGCTGGTGGGCACATAACTTGAAATGCCACCCGCTTTAATAATTCCCATGGCCAATTGAATTACTCCGGCAATTACCACTGCCAGTAAAAAAACCTCATATCCCAAATTAGTAATAGCTGCAAGTACAATGGCGATCAGGCCCGCTGCCGGACCTGATACGCTTACATTTGAGCCGCTTAAAAATCCAACAACAATACCGCCGATGATCCCTGTGATCACTCCGGCAAAAGCTGTTGGGGCGCCACTGGCAACGGCTATTCCCAAACAAAGTGGCAATGCTACCAGGAAAACTACGAGACCTGATAGCAGATCTGATTTAAAATATTTAGTACTAAGTTTCATTTTTCAGTAGATTTTGATGTTTGCATGTTTTGTTACTCAGCTTTCGCTGTAGTGACCTGCTTTTTCTGCCTGTCTTTTTTTGTAAGATTCTTGAAAAAATCTACCTGTCCGTTTTCAACGTTGTAAACGCCTCCCACTATTCCAATCTGTCCTTTGGCAAACATGTCTCTTACAATCCTGCTTCGGCTGAGAATTTCTTCAAGGCTGTTTTCTACATTGGCATAAGCAATTTTGTCTTCAAGCATATATTCTTTATCGTCGAGCAACGATTTAGTTATAGCAGGCTGAATGCGTTTGAGCAGGTCGGTAATATGACCGTCTTCCACTCCCTGCTTGGCGCTTTTTATGGCCCCGCATTCTGTATGGCCCAGTACCATCAACACCTTTGAACCAACATATTTAATGGCATATTCAATACTGGCAAGTATATCGTTGTTGACAATATTGCCAGCCACTCTTATGCTGAACAGGTCTCCGAGTCCCTGGTCGAAAATCAATTCCACTGACGTGCGGGAATCCATGCAGCTCAATATCACAGCAAACGGATATTGGCCTTCTCTTGTCACGTTGATCATTTCAAAATGATCGTGATCTCTTCTTAAACTACCGATAAATCTTTTGTTTCCGTCTACCAGCAGTTCATAGCCCTGGTATGGCGTAAGGTTTTGGAGATACTCCGGCGAATGCTTCTTCATCTTGTAAATGTTTAAGGGTTGGTGCCGAAACGGCGACAACGATTGTTTGAAATAGAAAATAATCCAATAGCGAGCGCAATCGATAGAGCAGGCTTATTAAGCCTTACAATAAAATGGGAAATAGATTAAGCCACGTTGGGAGGCGGAACGTGTACTTCGCCATGGAAGGCGGTATAAACGTCAGCATTTTCGCACTTATGAAACTGACTAATAGGAGAAATAAAATGGTCATCCACACAATGATTGTGGAGATATTCTTCCGAAACAGAATTTCCGGATGGTTTTTTTTCTTCAGTAGAGTTGTTACTTGTATTGCCGGTTTCTTCCTCAGGACCGTTAAGCATGGTTGAAGATTTCACTACCTGCTGGCTTTCATAAACAAAAGGAAGACTGACTGTAAGCCAGAGCAATGCCAGAATCATAGTGACTGCCGATGCCTGCTGTACAAAGTCGTATGTTTTTTTCTTCCTCTTCATCAAAACCGGATGCAAAATAAGCCATTGCATTTTTTAAACCAAAAGTTTAGCATTTGTCCGGCTCGTTGTTTCACCCTGTACTGTCCTGTTTTAAACCCTTAAATGCAGTTTATCGCACCATTTAAAAATTTATTAAAATGTACTGGCGCCCAATTTCTAACCCGCTAACTTCATCTCCGAAAAAATAATATGATCAACTTTTAATCAATTCAGAGGATATGTATTCATACGAAAAATTACTGGAAGAGAATAAAAAATGGGCATCTGAGAAAACAGGACAGGACCCGGGTTATTTTGAACGCCTTTCTCACATCCAGACACCGGAATTTCTATGGATCGGCTGCAGCGACAGCCGTGTTCCTGCCAATGAAATTACCGGAACACAACCAGGTGAGATCTTTGTTCATCGCAATGTGGCCAACCTCGTTATTAATACAGATGTAAACCTGCTTGCGGTGCTCGACTATGCAGTGGCGCATCTGAAGGTGAAGCATGTTATTGTTTGCGGGCATTATGGGTGTGGCGGCATCAGAGCGGCCGCGACAAAAACAGATTTTAAGCCCGTGCTGAATATGTGGCTTCGCAACATCAAAGATGTGATACGACACCACCGCGGAGAGCTCAGCTTAATTGCGGATGAGGAGCAATACCTGGACAAATTAGTAGAGCTGAACGTGCAGGAACAGGTGTTCAATCTTGCCAAGACTTCAATTATTCAACGAGCGTGGAAACAGGAACTACGGCCAGATTTGCATGGTTGGGCATATGGTTTGAAGGATGGTATAATCAAACCTGTTTACGAAATGAAAGCAGGCACACATATTGACCCTCTTTATGAATACGACAACCTCTAAAACTACATAGAAATGAAATGTCCGAATTGTAACGAAACCCTGGTAATGACCGACAGGCAGGGAATTGAAATAGACTATTGCCCGAAATGCCGTGGGGTTTGGCTCGACAAAGGCGAGCTGGATAAGCTGATTGAAAGATCATTAGGGTATACAACCCCGGGCCCATCAAAATACGATGAAGACCAAAAACAGTATCCTCAAACCGGCGGATATAATGATCCTTACTACAAACACAAAAAGAAAAAAGGTTTTCTTGGCGATTTCTTCGATTTTGACTAAGTCAGTATCGCCAGGAAAAAAATTCCTATTGTTATATTTTTTGTTGCTTGAGGTTTTTATCAACAAAAGGGTTGAAGCAAAAGAAATGTGCCTGTACGTTATACCAACTTCTCCTGTTTCTGTTTTATGATGGAACTTGCCGGTAACGATTACAAAAAAAAATATTTTTTTGTAAGCCTTCTTCAATACTTTTAGATCAAACCGAAAACCAATGCAGGCACCTTCCGAAAAGGGCATCTGGAAGATCATTACTGCTTCTTCTGTAGGAACGTTAATTGAATGGTACGATTTTTACATTTTTGGGAGTTTGTCAACCATTATTGCCGCAAAATTTTTTCCATCCGAAAATCCAACAGCCGCCTTGCTTTCAACGCTGGCAACATTTGCAGCGGGGTTTATTGTACGACCTTTTGGTGCCCTTGTATTTGGAAGGCTTGGCGATATCATCGGACGTAAATACACCTTTCTGCTTACGCTGGTACTAATGGGCCTTTCCACTTTTTTGATAGGGCTGGTGCCCTCCTATGCAAGTATCGGCGCCCTGGCGCCTGCCCTGGTGTTGTTGCTTCGTTTGATCCAGGGTCTTGCACTGGGTGGAGAGTACGGCGGTGCGGCTACTTATGTGGCTGAACATTCACCCGCCCACAAAAGAGGCTTTTACACCAGTTGGATACAGACCACAGCAACACTTGGCTTGTTTCTTTCGCTGGGTGTTATTCTTTCCATCAGGAGAATTGTGGGAGTAGATGAATTCACAAATGGAGATGGGTGGAGATACCCCTTCCTTGTTTCGATAATACTGGTCATCGTCTCAATATTCATCCGTTTGAAAATGCAGGAGTCACCGCTGTTTGCGAAACTAAAATCAGAAGGAAAGACTTCTAAAAATCCATTGAAAGAAAGCTTTGGACACAAAGAAAATTTCAGGATGGTTTTACTGGCCTTGTTTGGCGCTACTATGGGCCAGGGTGTAATTTGGTATACCAGCCAGTTTTATGCCCAGACTTTTATTCTTACCAAATGTTTTGTGGAATATGAGCAGGCCAATACCATTATCCTAATCGCCCTTGTTATTGCCACGCCATTTTTTGTGGTTTTTGGGAGTTTGTCCGACAGGTGGGGCAGAAAGAATATTATGATGATAGGAATGCTGCTGGGAATTTTCCTTTATAGACCTATTTTCCAGCAACTATACTCTATTGCTGACACGTCAAAAAAAGAAGTGGTTAAAAACTCAGCCAGTGATGCAAACAATACGGCTGTTGTAATTACAGACTATTCGGATGGAACTATCTTAAAATCAACAAGCAGGATTATTAATGAAAAAATAGAAACAAAAAAAGAAGTTACACTGCCTGAACAACAAAAATGGAAAATGATCATGTTGATTGCTTTAATGGTGTTGTTTGTAACGATGGTATATGGCCCCATTGCAGCATTCCTCGTAGAAATGTTTCCCACCAAAATCCGTTACACTTCTATGTCATTACCCTATCATATAGGAAATGGAGTGTTCGGCGGCCTGGTACCTTTTATTGCGTTGTTGCTAACAACTGTACAAGGCGCCGATCATTTAAGCGGACTTTGGTATCCCATCGGCATTGCCACATTAAGCGTTATCATTGGTGGTTTATATCTTTCAAACAAAATTGATAAAGACGTAACTGATTAACCATGAAAAAACTGGACAAAATCAAACGGACGTTAGGATTCATTTGGATGTTACTGGGTCCCGCTGCCATCATCTTCCTTTTAATAGGCGCTTTTCAAAATATAGACGCTCATGGTAGTCATGATATCAACAAACCTTTACCCTGGGTCATCATCATCGCTATTTTTACTCCTGTAGCCATTGGACTAACGATTTTTGGATGGTATGCATGGAAAGGCGAATACGATGGAGAGATCAAAACATAATACCTCCTGTGCTGATGGATAGCAGGACTTAAGACAGTAGATTCTTCGTCCAAACAATAATCTCGGTTGAATACGATTCACATTATCTCAGGATTCTCCAATATTAGCATGTTTTCATTCCATAATTATTTACTTATATAGGTATTTACACTCTCCTCAACCAGGAAGGTGAGCGGGTGCGATTTACGGAGTGCAAGCCTATCTTTGCGCAATGTCCATAACCGTAAAAAACCTCACAAAGATTTATGGTGAGCAACGTGCAGTGAATGATATTTCGTTTTCCATTCAACAGGGTGAGATTGTTGGTTTCCTCGGGCCAAATGGCGCTGGAAAATCAACAACTATGAAAATGATAACCGGGTATCTTGAACCCACCGAAGGTGATATTAATGTGAACGGTATTGATGTAAAAAAATCTCCTTTGGATGCAAAAAGAAAGATCGGATACCTGCCTGAATCCAATGCTTTGTATTACGATATGTATATAAGAGAGTACCTGGGCTTTATTGCAGATATTCACCAGCTAAAGAATAAAAAAGAAAAAATTGAAGGCATCATTCAACTCACCGGCCTTAATTTGGAAAGCAAAAAAAGACTGGGTCAACTTTCAAAAGGGTATAAACAAAGGGTTGGCCTGGCTGCCGCACTGCTACACGATCCCGAGGTTTTGATTCTAGACGAACCTACAAGTGGATTGGATCCTAACCAGATTGTTGAAATCAGGAATGTTATCAAAGAACAGGGAAAGAACAAATTGGTTTTGTTTTCTTCGCATATTCTACAGGAAGTAGAAGCAATTTGTGACCGCGTAATTATTATCAACAAAGGAAAAATTGTCGCAGACGACAGGTTGAGTAATCTTCAACAACATTCCAGCTCAAGTATTGTGCGTGTGCAATTCAAAGAAGCACTGCAACGGGAAGTGTTACAAAGTTTGACGGGTGTAAAATCGGTCCATATGGTTGATGCATACATATGGAGCATTGAAACGAATAATCCGGATATGGTACGGGCGGAATTAAAAAAGTTCGAAAGAGAAAATAATCTTGATATTGTTTCTTTACAAAGCGAAAACCAAAGCCTCGAAGAGATCTTCCGGTCACTAACAGGAAATATTCCCGAGCAAATCCCAAATGAGTGAACGAATGATTGTTATATGAACAGGGTAAAGCAGATAAACCAATCACTTAACTAAAAAAATTAAAAAACAAGTTATGAGTTACATAGCTGAAATTTTCGCCAGACAGATTTTAGATAGCCGTGGAAATCCAACGATCGAGGTAGATGTGATCACCGATGAGGGCGACCTGGGGCGTGCCGCAGTGCCGAGTGGTGCGAGCACCGGTGTTCACGAGGCAGTTGAGCTTCGCGACAACGATAAAAAAGTTTATTTGGGTAAGGGTGTATTGAATGCAGTGGCCAATGTAAATGATATTATTGCACCTGAACTGGAAGGTTATGATGTGGCTGATCAAACAGGCATTGACGAATTGATGATAAGGTTAGATGGAACAGAAAACAAAGGAAAGCTGGGTGCAAATGCTATGCTCGCCGTAAGTATGGCTGTAGCAAAAGCAGGTGCCGAAGACGCTGGCCTTCCATTGTACCGTTATGTGGGTGGAACCAATGCCAAAACACTTCCTGTTCCAATGATGAATATTTTAAATGGGGGTGCCCATGCTGATAATAAGATCGACTTCCAGGAATTTATGGTGATGCCTGTTGGTGCATCCTCATTCAGCGAAGGCTTGCGTTGGGGAGTTGAAATTTTTCATGCATTGAAATCAGTGTTGAAGAAAAAGGGCTATAGTACAAACGTTGGGGATGAAGGTGGGTTTGCTCCAAATATTGGATCCAATGAAGAGGCGATTGAAACAGTGCTGGCTGCAATTGATGCTTCCGGTTACAAAGCAGGCTCCCAGGTAGTAATTGCCATGGATGCTGCCAACAGCGAATTGTACAAGAATGGGAAATATGTTTTCCATAAAAGCGATGGCAAAAGCATGAGTAGTGAACAGCTGGTAAAATTCTGGACAAACTGGGCAAACCAGTATCCCATTGCATCTATCGAAGATGGTATGGCTGAAGATGATTGGGAAGGTTGGAAAATGCTGACAGAATCAATTGGAGATAAAGTTCAGTTAGTAGGTGATGATCTTTTTGTAACAAATGTAAAACGTTTACAACAGGGTATTGACAAAAGCATTGCAAATGCCTTACTGGTGAAAGTAAACCAGATCGGAACAATTACTGAAACTATCAATGCGGTAACACTTGCCCAACATAATGGTTACAACACCATCATGAGTCACAGGAGCGGGGAGACTGAGGATACAACATTAGCAGATTTAGCCGTGGCTTTGAATTGCGGACAAATTAAAACCGGTTCTGCATCCAGGACCGATCGTATTGCCAAATACAACCAGTTAATTCGTATTGAAGAATTGCTGGGAGAATCGGCTTACTATCCTTCAAATAAATTAAAGTTTGGAAAATAATTGAATGAAAATTTGAAAAGGCTCGAATTACTTCGAGCCTTTTGTTTCTATTCTTTAATAAGCACATAAATCAATTCCTGCCCTTCTAATTCTTTTCAGCCAACTCCTTTACTTTATCCAAAGCCCTGGGCCAGGTCTTGATAAAATAATCTTTGTATTCTTCTGTCATGTCCATATCAACGATCAATTCTGTTTTGCCATTAGTATTTTTTAAAGTGTAATTTTCCAATGCACCTGCCCATTCTTTGGTTTGCGGGCTATCAAGATCTTCCACACCGTCTTTTACAGTTCCAATATGTTTAAAGGACATAAATTCATTGGGTTTTTTCTTCTCAATAATAGAAACCATGCCCTGTCCTTTGCCATCGAGAAATAAAACCTTGCTTCCTTCTTTCCAATCTGTTTCTGCTTTTGATCCTTCAGCGAACGCTGATGTCCACTGGGGATATAACGTATCGTTCCAAAGTACGTTCCACACCTTTTCCGGTGGGGCGTCTATAAGAACTTTGAATTCATTTTTTTCCATTTTTTATATTTTAGAGTGAACAAAAAAGGATTTTACTGACAAAACAGTATGTAAGAAATTTACTCACTTGCCTGATAAAAATTTCGGAAGCAACTTTCCCAAAATTGAATCCCATCCTGCTATAAAATTAGATTTTGCATAGTTTTCGTCCTGTGGCAATTTATCCAAACCTTCATGTGTAAGTCGCAATTTTGTTTTATTACCCTGGGGAAATAGTTCGAAAGTAACATAGGTATCGCCGGGCACTTCTTCGTAAGTCCAAAGCCACTTCATTTTCTTTTCGGGTTCAACCTCCAGTACCCTGCACAGGTGTAAAAACTGGTGGCCATCTTTTTCACCATAAAATTGGAATTCGAATCCAACCTCCGGCCTGAATGCATTCATTTCAAAACTCCATTGCTTTAATTCATCCTTATTGATTAAGGCCTGCCATACTCTGGAGACAGGAGCATCCAGGATGACTTCCTTTACTAAAGGTTCTGTCATGGTTTGATTTTGTATCATATCTTTTGTTTTAATTGATATTATTTTTTACCTCGCTTGTTTTTGGCCAGGTAGCTTTGAAGATTGGCTAGTTTCTTATCCCAAAACTGGCTGTACTGTTCTGTCCATAGTGCCACCTCTTTAAGTTTGTTCAACCGGGCATCACAGTATCGTTCCCTTCCTTCCTGTCTTATGGCAATCAATCCGCATTCGGTAAGGATCTTGATATGTTTTGAAATAGCCGGACGGCTAATATCGAAATTATCGGCAACCGCATTGAGATTTAAAGATTGCCTTGACAACAAATGAATGATCTCTCTTCTTGTAGGGTCGGCAATTGCCTGGAACACATCACGCCTTATTTCCATTATGAAACCATTTGGTTACAAATATAATAAGAAACCACATGGTTACACAATTTTGATGATAACATTTTATCAAGAGGTCATTTCACAATCAAAACACTCCAGTCTCCTGGCTTACGGATTACATTGAATGCCACATCATATTCATGCCAATTTTCATGCAATCCGATTTTTCAGTTATCAGTTATACTCAACAAATGGCCGCAAGGGATATGCCATAGAAATTTTTTCTAATTGCACAACCGAAGTGAACTTTAGCGATTTTTATGGGTGAGACAGATAACAAGATGTTGAGATTATACAACTTACGTGGATTGCGTCCTTTATTCAACAGCTAATCGTTTGAATAATATCTTTAAGCTAGCGAAAACTGCAAATTGAACGAACAACACTTTACCATTTGTTCGTTCAGGCACCCGCAACCGTGCGTATTTATGGAAATCTTCAGGAAGAATGTCTTATGCTCAAATAATATTTTATGCTTAGATTTTTCATTTTCGTTTTTTTCACCCACTGTTTAATTGCATGCAGTGAAAGCAATAAACAAAAACCTGTGAACAATCATTTAATTCAGCTGGAAAAAGAATGGATGCAGGCAATGATGAAAAGAGATAGACCCAGGCTGGAGGAATTAATGTCACCGGAGTTTACAGTGACGGGAATGAAATATATCGACAGTCCCGCAGTTACAAGAAACATGTGGATGTATAATACCATGAATGACCTGAAAATTGATTCGGTTTATTTCATAAAAGCAAAATTGACTATCGTTGATGATATTGGAATTGTGAAGGCCTATTTTTACTGGACCGGTGTTTATGATGAGGACCGGTTTTCGGATTCGACTTCCTTCGTGGATACCTGGATAAAGAAACCTGGTGGATGGCAGGTAGTGAGCAGGGTAATAACCGGATTGAGATAATGGATAAAAAGCTAAAAGATTTCCTGGATCGAAAAGTTGAAGAATACAACAGGCCTTCATTTATTGAACACGATCCCATTTCTATCCCGCATTTATTTTCAAAAAAGCAGGACATTGAGATTGCGGCCTTTTTTGCTTCGATCTTTGCCTGGGGCAATCGTACTACAATCATCAATAAATCAAGGGCACTATTAAAGTTAATGGATGATGCTCCTTATGACTTCATAACCAACCATAGTGAGAACGATCTAAAAAAATTGCTTCAGTTTAAGCATCGCACCTTTAACCCAACCGATCTTTTGTACTTCATTTTATTTTTAAGACATCATTATCAAAAATCAAAAACACTGGAATCTGCTTTTACAAAATGGATGGATCCAAAGGATGATACTATTCAAAAAGCCCTGGCTGGATTTCACGATTATTTTTTTTCCCTGCAGGATGCACCTGTACGAACCAAAAAACATATTGCTACACCAAAAAGAAATTCAACCTGTAAACGGTTAAATATGTTTTTGCGATGGATGGTCCGGAAAGATGATTGCGGAGTCGATTTCGGTCTCTGGAAAAATATTTCTGCTTCTCAACTTGTTTGCCCGATCGATGTTCATGTAGCCAGGGTAACCAAACGATTTAATTTAATCCAACGAAATCAAATTGACTGGCAAATGGCACTGGAGCTAACGTCCCATTTAAAAAAATATGATCATGAAGATCCGGTCAAATATGATTTTGCATTGTTTGGATTAGGTGTGGTTGAAAAGTTTTAGATGCGGCCCATCCCGACCTTCCCGGTGGGAAGGCCACCAATGCACAGCCCTTGCTTATTTGACGACACTCACAGTTTTTTACAATCTTTCACGTTTAGGGTTTTTCGAAATTAAGTAATGAAAATGAACTGCTGGGTTTGTGCTGCTCCGGTGTCCCTCCAACGGAGGTCCCGATAGTTATCGGGATAGGGAGGCTATATTTTTATGACCATAAGCGAGGATATTTGTGTACGCATGGATATCAATGAAAATATCGAACTGCTGCTCAATCAAAATAAATTACTAACCGCTGTACAGAAAGAAGAGCTAAATGAAAAACTGGTGGCATACATTAATCACCTTTTGGTGCATGATTTTAACAGGCTGGTCCAGGTACTTTACAAGGTTGATGTGAGCGAACAAAAATTGAAGGAGTTGCTTCAAAAGAACCCGGCAATAGATGCTGCTGTCATTATCACTGATCTTTTGATTGAAAGACAGGAATATAAAATAAAAATGAAAGAATCATTTAAACCAAACGATGATATCCCTGATGATGAAAAATGGTGATTATTGTTTTCTTCGCATAAGAACAATGTCTCCTTTCTCTGTTGCAAAATCGGAAGGTCGGTCACCTTCTTCAAACACCTGCCATTTCAATATGTCATTCTCCAGTAATAAAAGGCTTTTTATTGTTGAAAGTTTTTGAGCCGTGTCTTTTACAACAAAATCAAACCAGCAGGGTGATTTTGAAAAATCGGCCTTGTAGGAAAGGATTGGTTTGCGTTCTTTTCCGTAAGTCACAAACATTCTTGAACTATCAATGATTTCTAAACCTGCACCATCTTCCGTTTGCCACCGGCCAACAAGGCTTTGAATAGATGTGTTTTGAGCGGATGTATTTGCGCCAATAAGAAGTACAAATAATCCTATCCAAATATTTTTCATTGTATTTGTTTTTTATATTAACAAGAAAACATAAGCTGTGCCAGTGATTTACCCTGCGATTCCGGGCACTATTTTTTGGGTTATCAGCTAAACAGATCGTATGAAAAGAGACGGCTTCAAAACAAGTTTGTGGCAGAATGGCATGCCTGACTATATATCGAAAACAAAAAGTCCTGGAAATAATAAGTTTGATGTTTTAATTGTTGGTGGAGGAATCACGGGTATAACCACAGCATTACAATTACAAAAATCTGGATTACAATGCATAGTAACTGAAGCGCATAACCTTTGCTTTGGAACAACCGGGGGAACAACGGCACACCTAAACACTTTTCTAGACACTCCTTACAATGAGATCGAGAAAAAGTTTGGAGAAGAGGAAGCGAAATTAATTGCAAAGGCAACTAACCGGGCCCTGGATCTTTATCATTCAAATGTGGAGGAATGCAATATTGATTGTGATTACGAACATAAAGATGGGTATCTCTATTCACAGGATGAGAAGCAGACTGAAGAGTTAAATTCTATTTTTGAGGCCTCCAAAAAGGCCGGAGTTGATGTGGCTTATACCGATCGTATCCCGGTGCCGATTGAATTTGAAAGGGCTATCGTTTACCACGACCAGGCAAATGTGCACCCATCAAAATATGTATATGCGTTAGCAAAATCCTTTGAAGAAAGAGGAGGTGTAATCCTGCAAAATTGTTTGGTGAAGAATTTCACGGTTGACAACGAGTTCTTGTATGAAACATCCCTGGGCACCTTTCATACAAGAACTTTGATTTGGGCAACACATATTCCACCCGGAGTTAACCTGCTGCATTTTCGCTGTGCTCCTTACAGAAGCTATGCAATGGCCATTACTTTAAATGACGAAGCTTACCCGGATGGACTGGCTTATGATATGTACGATCCTTATCACTACTATCGTACTCAAATTGTAGACGGAAAACCTTATTTGATTGCCGGTGGAGAGGATCACAAAACTGCGCATGAAGACAACACAGAATCATGTTTCAACATGCTGGAGGCCTATATCCGTAAATATTTTGACGTTAAAGAAGTGGCATTCAAATGGTCTTCGCAATATTTTGAGCCGGCAGACGGACTGGCTTACATTGGTCATTTGCCTGGTAATCCGGATAACGTTTTGGTGGCAACCGGGTATGGTGGAAATGGAATGACATATAGCCACATTGCAGCTATTACTCTCACTGAATTAGTAACAAAGGGCGAAAGTGAATATGCAAAGCTTTTTAATCCTGACAGAATAAAGCCCATTGCAGGATTTGCCAATTTTGTAAAAGAGAATGTGGATGTAGTAAAAGAATTTATCGGGAAACGTTTATCAAAGGAAAAATTAAAAGATTTGACAGATATAGCTCCCGGCGAAGCAAAGCTTGTGAAATATGAAGGCAAGTCGCTGGCATTATACAAAGACGAGGTTGGCGAGTTACATGCAGTTAGCCCTATTTGTCCGCATGCAAAATGTTCGGTGGGATGGAACAATGCAGAAAAAAGCTGGGACTGTCCCTGTCACGGTTCCAGGTTTGCCATTGATGGTGAGGTGTTGACAGGGCCCGCAAGAGAAGGACTGGAAATTGTGGAGATTGAAAGTTTAGTGTATGATGAAAAGAATTAATCATTTGGTATATAAAACAAGGTGATAACAAAGACGAAGTGTCCTGCTTTTTCGCTTTGTGATTGTGCGATGTGATGAATAGTCACATCGTTTTCTTTTAGCCATTGATTTACGGCTTTTTCAGCCTCTTTCGGAGTATTATGTACAAACATTTTAGCTTCTGTGGAACATGAGCTCAATAAAAAATGTTTTGCCCCATTTTGTGCCAGTTGAATCGTTGTCATAAAAAATAGATACAGTAATAACAAAAAAGGTTACAGATTGTTCAGCGCCATAAAACAGATCACGTCAGGATTTCTTTGTTATTTCCGCAAGCAGTTCTTCAAACGCCGATTCTTCCAGGATGATCCTTTGTGGCACACCGTCTTTCGTACGCCATTTAATAAGACGAATGCAGTCCTCATCAATCTCAATACCTGTAATGTCGCCGTCGCTAAAACAACAACAACCGCAATTGAAATAAGTTGGCTTCAACAATAAATAGTCAGGTGATACACGTGAGTATTCAAACTTTCTTGTTTGGATTTCTTTTTGAAGAGATTCGACCATAGCCTGATCGTTCACCTGTTGCGCAAACAAAAGCTGCCGGTATAAACGTTCGATATGGGTTAAGGACTCAAACACGGGTTGGTGTGTATGGCCTGTAATTAAAAACATGTTTTTTTGAGAGGCGCTCCAGTCATACATTATGCTGTTGTGCACCGTTTTTAATTGTGCATCATAAGCTGGCGTGTTTGGGTTGATCTTCACTAACGACTGTAACGGAGCCCAGATTCTTGCCACAAAAAATTTACTGAACCAATTACCATCGCTGGCGGCATCGCCCTGGTGGCCGTGCGTACAAAAGATAGTTATCGGATTATTGTTTACTGTTGTTTGAAGAAGGGCGCCTTCGTAAACAGGAACATCACATTCAAAAATTGTTTTTAAGTGAATAGGAGCTAATGGATCATAATTCCAAAATAAATCATGGTTGCCAAATATTTTAATACCCCTGTTTTGTTGAAAAAATAATTTTTCTTTCTCGAACGATGGTTTCTGGTGCTTCTTTATTGCAAAGAAATTATTTTCCCATAATTCTTCGCAGTCACCCATAGCAATAAAAAAATAACCCTTTTGATAATAATAATCCAATGCTGCCAGGTAGTTCGGCTCACACAGCATGAAATCATCTGCCCCATTCCTGGCGCCCTTATGCTGGTCGGAAAAAATAATGAACTTATCCTTTTTGCTATCAAAGGAAATGATAGGGCCTTTTTTCTTTTCCAGTTTGATGATGCTGTCCTGTAAAAGGGTCAGTGCATTATAAATTCTTGGCCGGTCTGGCTTGGAGGCAAATTTGTTGGAAGCCCAGAATACTGGTTTAAATAAAAGTTTTCTTAACCAGGCAAACATGGATTTATTTTATAGCGATCATGCTGATCTCTACATTCACAAACTTTGGCAATGCAGAAACCTGAACGGTTTCTCTAGCAGGAAAATCGGCTTCAAAATATTTTCCATAGATCTCGTTCACTTCGCCAAATCGGTTCATATCGGTAAGAAAGATGGTTGTTTTCACCACGTTATTAAAACTCATGTCAGCTTCCTGCAGAATAGATTTAAGGTTTTGCATTACCTGGTGGGTTTCTTCCTGGAGGTCTTTGGTTTT
>Ga0193740_1000055_pt1 | contig 29247 bp, 28 predicted proteins | sample L2s1metaG_FD_145072 | JGI IMG/M metagenome (GOLD analysis project Ga0193740, IMG submission 145072) | Soil microbial communities from a riparian zone of the East river system, Colorado, United States - L2s1 | ecosystem: Environmental > Terrestrial > Soil > Riparian zone | place: USA: East River... | reverse complement strand
CCGATCATGATTCCTGTAGAAGTACTGGGAATTTTCACCAAGCCCGTTGCGTTGATTGTCCGTCTTTTTGCCAACATGATTGCAGGTCACATTATTATAATTTGTTTAATCTCGCTGATTTTCATCTTCGGCAATATGAGTGCTGGAGTGGGTTGGGGGTTTTCACCGGTATCGATAGCATTCACGGTGTTCATTTATTTTATTGAAATATTAGTGGCGTTTTTGCAGGCGTATATTTTCACTAACCTGACAGCAGTATTTATTGGTCAGGCTTTTGAAGGAAGTCATGATGATGTTGACAAACACCACGATCCTGTAATTGTATAACGTCTTTTTTAAACCAATATAAACGTAGAATCATGGATTTATTATTCGTATTGTTGAGCGAAGTTCCCTGGGCTAATGCAGGTGGTGCAATTGGTGCCGGCCTGGCCGCAATTGGTGCGGGTATCGGCATCGGGCAGATTGGACGTGGTGCTGTTGAATCAATTGCCCGTCAGCCAGAAGCGGTTAACGACATTCGTGCAAACATGATCCTGACTGCTGCACTTATTGAGGGTGTTGCCCTTTTTGCAGTTATCGCAGGTATTCTTGCAATGTTTGTGTAAGATCGTACTGGGCCTGTCAAAGCGCTCAACTAAAAAAACACGCTGCACCCTAAGCACAGGGCCGAGGGTGCAGTTCTTTAAAAACTCAAAGCTGAAAAGTTTAAGAAAGATCTCAATAACTGAATTTTAAAACAGTCAAAGTCAAATTTTGGCTTTTGGCTTTAACTTTTGATTTTATATGGAACTTCTTACTCCCTCATTTGGATTGATTTTTTGGACACTCCTTGCTTTTGTGATTGTTCTTTACATCCTGGGAAAGTATGCATGGAAGCCTATATTGAATTCGTTGAATCAAAGGGAAAAAACAATTGCTGATTCTTTGGCGACCGCCGAAAGAGTAAAGGCAGAAATGTCCCAACTGAAAAGTGAAAATGAAGAATTGTTGGCAAAGGCACGTGAAGAAAGAGGCCTTATGTTGAAAGAAGCCCGCGAGACAAAAGACAAGATTATTAATGAAGCAAAAGAGCAGGCCAAGGTTGAAGCAAACAAGATTATTGTTGAAGCGCAGCAACAGATCAATGTACAAAAAATGGCTGCAATTACCGATGTTAAAAACCAGGTTGGAAAACTGGTAGTTGAAGTGACTGAAAAAGTGTTGAGAAAACAACTTGCTTCTACTGAGGCCCAGGAAGCTCACATACAGGATTTGGTGAAGGATGTAAACCTGAGTTAATATTCAAATACGCTGATGCAGCTGTATGTCGAAAAGCTCACATTGGCAAATTGACAAATTGAATTTATGCCCAATCCACGTTTAGCACACCGATACGCAAAATCAATAATTGACCTGGCAATTGAAAAAGGTCAGTTAGAGAAAGTATATGAGGATATGTTGTACCTGCAACAACTTACAAAAACCAGCCGCGAATTTTTAAATGTGTTGCGTAGTCCAATCATAACTAACGAAAAAAAACAGGCGGTAATTGATGCTGTCATTGGAAAAAATGTTAGTGAAATGACAAGGTCATTCGCTAGCTTATTGGCAACCAAATCACGCGAGGGTGAATTGCCGGAAATTATCGTAGCATTTATAAGGCAATACAAAGCGAAAAAAGGAATTCATACTGTTAAGTTAACGACTGCTGTACCTGTGAGCGATACTATAAAAAATAAAATAGTTGACCAGGTAAGGAGGACAAGCAACATGCAAACGATCGAGCTTGAGACAACTGTTGATCCAAATTTAATCGGGGGGTTTGTTTTGCAGGCGGGCGACAAACTTATTGATGCAAGCCTTGCCTATGATTTGAAGCAAATAGCCAGGCAGTTTGAGAATAATGATTTTGTCTATAAAGTGAGATAAGCGTTAACAACGATAACTAGAGGAGACAAATAATTTAATCATAGTTTTTAATTTAATTCTGATATATGCCAGATATAAAACCAGATGAAATAAGTGCCATTCTTCGCCAGCAGTTAAGTGGATTTGATGCTACTGCCAACCTGGAAGAAGTAGGAACCGTTCTACAGATTGGTGATGGTATTGCCCGTGTTTATGGATTGGGTAATGTTCGTGCGGGCGAACTTGTGGAGTTTGAAAACGGTGTTCAGGGTATTGCTTTAAACCTTGAGGAAGATAACGTGGGTGCGGTATTAATGGGACAAACAGGCGGCCTGCAGGAAGGTTCCAAGGTTCGCCGTACAGGACAAATTGCCTCTATTAAAGTAGGCGAAGGGTTGGTGGGACGAGTAGTCAATACTCTGGGTGAACCTATCGATGGAAAAGGACCCATTACTGGCGAACGATATGAAATGCCTTTGGAAAGAAAAGCTCCTGGTGTTATTTATCGCGAACCTGTAAAGGAACCCTTACAAACCGGAATTAAAGCTATTGATGCAATGATTCCTATTGGCCGTGGCCAAAGGGAACTGGTGATTGGCGACCGCCAAACTGGTAAGTCAGCAATTTGTATCGATACCATTATCAACCAAAAGGAATTTTATGAAGCAGGAAAAACTGTTTATTGTATTTATGTTGCGATCGGACAAAAGGCATCTACAATTGCAGGCGTAATGAAAACCCTGCAGGATGCTGGTGCTATGGAGTATACGGTCATCGTTGCAGCTTCTGCATCTGATCCTGCGCCATTACAATTTTATGCTCCTTTTGCGGGTGCAGCCATCGGAGAATTTTTCCGCGATACAGGAAGACCAGCATTGATTATTTATGATGACCTTTCGAAACAGGCAGTAGCTTATCGTGAGGTTTCATTATTGCTTCGTCGTCCTCCAGGTCGTGAAGCATATCCAGGTGATGTATTTTATTTGCATAGCCGCCTGCTGGAAAGAGCTGCTAAAGTTATCGGTAATGACGCGGTAGCCAGGCAAATGAACGATCTTCCGGAAAGCATCCGCCATCTGGTAAAAGGTGGTGGTTCATTAACGGCATTACCTATCATTGAAACACAGGCCGGTGACGTATCGGCATATATTCCCACAAACGTTATTTCCATCACTGATGGACAGATCTTTCTTGAGACTAACCTGTTCAATGCAGGTATTCGTCCGGCGATAAACGTTGGTATTTCTGTAAGCCGCGTAGGTGGTAATGCACAGATTAAATCGATGAAAAAAGTTGCCGGTACATTAAAGCTTGACCAGGCTTTGTATCGTGAAATGGAGGCCTTCTCTAAATTTGGTGGTGATCTTGATCCTGCAACAAAACTGGTGTTGGATAAAGGTGCGAGAAACGTGGAGATCTTAAAACAACCGCAGTATTCTCCAATGGCTGTGGAGAAGCAGGTTGCAATTATCTACCTTGGTACGCAAGGTTTGCTAAGAGATGTGAGAGTAAGCAAGGTGAAAGAATTTGAAGAACATTTCTTTATGGAAATGCAAAATAAATTGCCCGAAGTCCTGGCTGAGTTTAAACGCGGCAATTTACCCGAAGACGGCGTAAAAAAAATGGTAGATCTTGCCAATAGTGTGATACCTCAATACAAATAAGTGAAAGTGGAAAGTATTTGAATGGCGGCTCTAACGAGCTGCCTTTTTTATACCAAACAATTTTTGGTTTATAATATAAACTACTTTATGTTTGACAAAGGAAAATGACATTATGAGAAAGATTGCCCTTCTGGGTTCTATAATTTTGCTTATTAAAGTTGCTGGTGCACAAACAATAATTTCAGGTATAGTAAAAGATAATAAGGTCCCCATAAATGGTGCTACCATCGCTATTAAGGATAGCTATGATGGTGGAACAAGTGATTCAACGGGTAAGTTCCATTTTAAAACTACAGAGAAAGGTGCTCAAACCCTGGTAGTTTCAGCTATTGGATATAAAACCTTTGAACAAAAATTAAATCTTGATGGTACTGCACACCAACTCACCATTGATTTAAAAGAAGAAATTAATGAAATGAGAGCAGTAGTTATCACGGCCGGTGCCTTCGAGGCAAGTGACAGAAAACGAACTACAGTTTTGAGCTCTATCGATATTGTTACAACAGCCAGCGCTAACGCGGACATTACCGGTGCTATCAAAACTTTACCGGGATCACAACAGGTAGGTGAACAGGAAGGTTTATTCGTTAGGGGTGGAACAGCAGCTGAAACCAAAATATTTATTGATGGCACATTGGTTAATAATTTCTTTTATACCAGTGAACCTAACATTGCTACCCGTGGCCGTTTTTCTCCTTTTATTTTCAAAGGAACTGTTTTTAGTGCAGGCGGTTATTCGGCATTATATGGCCAGGCATTATCTTCTGCCCTTATTCTCGAATCTATTGACTTACCGGATCAAAGCTCGGCCAACCTTGGGGTTTCGCCTATTGGCGGTAGTGTCGGTTTTCAAAAGCTGGCAAAGAGGAAAAATGCTTCGTGGGGAGTGAATTACGGATATACCAATGTCTATCTCGCCTTTAAGGTTTTGGAAACGAAGCCGGATTATTTTGTGATGCCGGCATACCATACAGGTGATGCAAATTTCCGGATCAAAACTTCGAAAACGGGCTTTCTAAAATATTATGGATATTTCAGTCATAACAAGGTAGGTATTCGAACAGAGAGTATTGATACCCTTGGTTACAAGGATGCGTTTCAACTCAAGAATTTCAACATATATCATAATCTGTCGTGGAAGGAAAGCCTTGGTGCAAAATGGAAATTCAATGGAGGTGTTTCATATACCAATAATAAAGATGATATCAAGGGAAGTAACCAGGATGTCAATAACAATGACATAGTATTATCAGGGTTGGAGTACAAAAACTTTTTACTTGATACAAAGGGAAATTATTTAAATGGGAAAATAGTTTTTGAAAGGAGGTTCCAGGGATTAACTGCCTTACGATTTGGTTCAGAATACAATTATAGTGATGATAAAATTGACTACACTTTACACAACGGGCAGCATTTTCCAATTAAGATAAAAGAAAAATTGTTCTCCGGTTTTGCTGAGACGGATGTTTATCTTACTAACAGCCTCGCTGCCAAATTGGGTGCGAGGATGGAGCATTCCGGCACACTTGATAAATTCAATTTTGCGCCACGTGCTTCGCTGGCATATAAATTAGGAAAAGATGGACAGGGCTCGCTTGCTTACGGCATTTTCTATCAAAGCCCGGAAAAAAAATATTTGCCTTCACCAAGCGAATTGGACTTTGCAAAAGCAACGCATTATATCGCACAATACCAAAAGGTTACCTCGCAAATTACTTTTCGGGCTGAGATATTCTATAAAAAATACCAGGATCTGATAAAGACCGGCGGTAGCAATAACCAGCAAATGGCAATTTCAAACAATGGATACGGCTATGCGCAAGGGTTCGAAGTGTTTTGGAGAGACCGGAAAACAATCAAAAATTTTGACTACTGGATCTCATATTCATACCTCGACACCCAAAGAGATTTCCTAAATTATCCTACGCAAATTCAACCAAATTATGCTACAAAACATACGGCTAACCTGGTCTTGAAAAAATTTGTGTCGAAGTTGAGAACACAATTTAATGCTAATTATGTTTTTGCTACAGGCCGTCCGTATTACAACATCCGTTATGATGATGTCAATAAAAAATACGCTATTTACGACGAGGGCACAACAGTACCCTACAATAGTTTAAACTTTAGCGTGAACTATCTACCCAATGTATTTGAACAGAATGCAAAAAAATTCACTGTGTTTGTATTTTCTATCACTAATGTTTTAGGTGGCAGACAGGTGTACGGGTACACCTATTCCTACAATGGTCTGCGTAAGCAGGCGATCGTGCCACCAACAAAAACATTTATTTATCTGGGTGCATTCTTCAGTTTTGGTGTGGACAGAACCCAGGACGTTATCAATAGCAATCTTTAAAATTTCGGCAAACATTTATCAAATTAAAAAATAAAAAAAAGACCTATCATGAAAAAGATCATCTTATCAATCTTGTTATTCGCTTGTACGATTGCCTTGTTTGCACAAAGCGAAAAATATAAATCTGCAATGAAAGATAAAATTGCTGCATTGGACACAACAAGAGATGTGACCACGTTAAAGGATCTTTCTGCATCGTTTGAAAGAATAGGTGATGCTGAAAAAACACAATGGCTTCCGTATTACTATGCGGCTTTAGCCCAGGTGAATGCAGGTAATTTAATTTATGTAAGTAACGTATCTAACCCTGCGGAATTAAAAAATCTTGATCCACTTGCCGATAAAGCAGACCAAATGATAGGCAAAGCAGAGACATTGACTAAAGACAATTCCGAGATTTATGCAGTTAAAAAAATGATTGGTTCGCTAAGAATGATGGTCGATCCAATGAATCGTTATGCGACCTATGGCGCAAAGGCACAGGAATCATTGGAAACAGCCAGGAAGCTAAATCCTGAAAACCCACGAATTTATTTATTGGAAGGCCAGGACAAATATTTTACCCCGGAACAATATGGAGGCAGTAAAGCTGAAGCCAAAAAACTATTTGAAGAGGCTTTAAAAAGATTTGATTCTTTTAAACCTGCCACCGATCTTGATCCTAATTGGGGAAGAACGACTGCTCAATATTTTCTAAGCCAGATAAAATCTTAAATGTTTTCTAATGGAAGAAAATTTTTCGCCGCAGGAAAGCCTGCAGCTGATAAAAACGATGATCACAAAGGCCAGAGCTAATCTCAGTGAAAATCGATTTTATTTCCTGCTCTGGGGATGGGTCACGTTTCTTGCTATTATTATCCAGTTTTTGTTAAAGGTGGTGTTCAAATTAGAGCACCATTATTTTGTTTGGCTGGTAGTGATTCCTACAACGATCATAACCATTATTTATTCTTCAAGAAAAACAAAAGGATTCAAGGTAAAAACCTACATAGGCGAAAGCATGAGTAATTTGTGGATAGGCATTGGCATTAGTTTTTTTGTGCTTAGTTATATTATTTCCAATTCACAGCAGGGATGGTTCTACGCTTATCCATTTTTCATTCTTTTTTATGGGTTAGGCACTTTTGTTTCCGGAAGAATTTTGAAGTTTAACCCACTGATTATTGGTGGAATATTTAACTGGATGCTGGCTATTGCCTGTGTTTACGTGGCATTTGACTACCAGCTATTGCTTGCGGCTACAGCTATTCTAACCAGTTATATTATTCCGGGGCATTTATTAGGTATCAAAAAGAACTGATTATGGAAGAGAGACAATTATCGCAACACGAAAGCTTATTGCTGATCCGGCAAATGATTGAAACAGCAAAAAAAGAGCAAAAGGATGATGGGAAAGGATGGATAGTTTGGGGTTGGATGCTTTTTGTTTCGTCAATACTAACCATTGCCAATTTGCATTTTAAATGGTTCAACACGTATTTTTTCTGGAATCTTTTCGGTGTTGCTACGGTTATCATCTTCCTTTATGAAACCATCAATATTCTATACTTCAAAAAAAGAACAGGGGTCAGGACTTATACCAAAGATCTTTTTGAAAAATTGAATACAGGCTTTTTTATTAGCCTCCTGTTTATTATTGTGGCTATCAACACCGGAGTTCTTCCAACAAAAGGTTTTGCCTTACTCATTAGTTTATATGCGTTTTGGATACTGATTTATGGCACTGCTTTAAATTTTAGACCCTCGATTGTTGGGGCTTATTTAAGCTGGGGCTTTGGTATAGCCGCATTGTTTGTAAAAACCTTTGAATGGGTGATGGTAATGCATGCACTGGCTGTACTTTTTGGCTATATCGTTCCGGGCCATATTGCGTATAAAGAATTTAGAAAATTGCAACGAAAGGAGAAGCCTGAAAGTGTTTAAAGAACTTGATCCCATATTGCATTCCCAGTTAAGACTTGCCGTGATCTCACTTTTAGTTTCCGTAAAAGAGGCAGAGTTTACTTTTCTGAAGGAAAAAACAAATGCCACTGCAGGTAATTTGAGCGTTCAAATCCAGAAACTGAAGGACGCGGGTTATATTGAAGTAATGAAAAAGTTCAAGGACAACTATCCCCAAACCACCTGTAAAATAACCCCGAAGGGTATTGAAGCATTTGAACTTTACGTGAAAGCCTTAAGTGAGTATATTAACAAATAAGAATACCAGTAATTTATAAGATCGTGACGAGGTTGTTTACCCAGAAATACCATGAACAGGGTATTATCAATAATGTTGTCTGGAATAATTTACAGAGGAAACTATTATAGAATAGTTGTTACTTTGAAAGTTAAGAAGAACTGCAATCATGATCAAATCGAAATCAAAGGCAATTTCAAAAGCAAATCCGAAAGAAAAAGGGTTGGAGATTGAATTGGAAGAACTTAAGAAAGCTGCTCTTACATTGAGGGCTATTAATCATAAAATACGTCAGAATATCTTACAACTCATTCACAGAAGCGAGGAAATTACTGTTTCAGAAATTTATTACAAACTAAAACTCGAACAATCCCTTACCTCGGCACACCTTGCTGTACTTCGAAAAGCGGGAATTGTAAAAACGCGAAGGGAAGGGCAAAGTATTCATTATTCAATTAACTACGATCATATTTCGCAGATTGAGAAAGGTGCTAAATTGATCAATGGCAATCTCCAGGCTTCGTAGTTGCTTGACCTACCATTAACTTTCCTGGATTATAAAAGGATTCAAATTTTCGGTCCTAATCCATTTTCATAATTTAAATAGGAAAGCCCCTGGAAAGGGGCCTTCGTAAACATAATCCGTACTAAAGACTTTTTCTAACGTTTAATAAATTTTACGGAGTTATGATCGTACGGGGTTTTCACTTCCAATATATATAGGCCTGTGAAAACCTTTCCATCAAGGTTGATGGCTAGCGTGTTTGCGTCTTTAGTAAGATTGGTTTTTTGGCTATACACCACTGCTCCTGATGTATTGTAGATATTGATGATTGCCGGTGAACTTTCAGAGGATTTGAATTGAAAGGATAGGTAGGATTCCACAGGATTTTGATTTAACAAGAGGCTTCCTGGTGTTTTTGCTGAGTTACCCAGGCTCAGGGTATTTGAATAAGATATCCGGTTATTGTTATCAGTGAGTTTTATCCTGTAAAATGTTCTGGTTGTTGGCAGCTCATCTCTAAAAATGTAATCTTCGCTACCGCTTTTTAAAGTTGAAAGTATAAGAGCTGTTGAGTAAAAGGTTTTTCCATCGATGCTCTTTTCAATTTCAAATTGTTTGCCTGATTCATTATCGGCAACCAGCCATTTTAGCTCTGTGTTCTTCGATGTTGTAGCGGCCTGAAATCCAGTAAAACGCACAGGCAATACGCCCACGTTGGGAATAAACCGAAGTCCGTCAATACACCCTGCACTGGTTATTGTTTGAATTAGCACGTTTGAATTATAAGGAAAAAAGTTTGTGCTAAATCCGCCGTCAGATACTAAGTTTTCAATTTTGGTTTCTAAATAAGTGTCGCCGGCGTCAATGTCCCCAAGAACCGTTCCGTTATCCACGAATATATTCAGGGTAACCGGGAATTCAATTAAAGATGCACCTACTACATCATAATTAATAACAGAACCTGCTGTTGCATTTCCACGCACAATTGCGCTGGATACACTTACAGTACCTATCACTGTTGTTGGATCGCCACCGTTGGTGATCCCCGGTGTATGGGTTACCTGCGAGCTTGATTTTGTCCATGTTCCACAATATCCATCCACCAGCCTGATATAACCATTGTCTGAACCAATGTCCTGGATCACATACTCCGTGCGTGCTGTTGCGTAAGTAGAAAAATCGATGTCAAAATCCGGAGCAGCAGCGCTCATATCAATATGTAATTTTGGAAGACCCACTATATAGGTTGGAATAAAACTATCTCCACCTGTGCCTCCTAAAAAGCTACTTAATAAAACGCCATTTTTGTACACGAAAAGGTTATAAGTGGCGCCTCCGCCTCCAATTTTTTGAAAGACATCGTTGAAATTCGGCGGCACCGGAACCATGTCATAATCTGTATTTCCATCAATGGCGGCAGGTACAGCGCTGCCTGCCTTCCACTGTCGTAAATAAGAATTGTTTGCTGCCATGAAAGCCAGGTCGTTCCAACTATAGTTTGACATCGTACTATTGCTGATGCCCTGGTAATTAAAAGGTATTGCAGACGACCCCACGAAATAGCCTCTTGAAGCAATTGTCAGGTTTGGAAGATCCAAAACGAAAAAACCTTTTTCAGTGCCCGATTCATAATAGCTAACTACCGTGTAGTTATCCATTGAAGCGGAAGAAACGCTGTTGTTATAAAATTCGAAGAACTCATTGCGACTTCCACCCGGGAAACAATAGACTTCATTCAGTATTGCCTGGGCATTGGTTTGAACAAAGGCGGTTAGCGTGATTAATAGGGTAAAAAATGTTTTCATTTCTAGGGTTTGAACATGGAAAATATCAAGTCAAATTCCACAGAAATACCGGATTTGTTTTTTCGAAGGGATGTTGGAAGGAAGGGACCGGATTAACAGTCCCCTTTATTTGAAGGAACGGATTACTGCTTCACTATTTTTAAGGACTCAATAGTGTTGTTATTCAGGTAACGTACCACATACGTGCCCGCTTTTATGGCTGAAAGATCAACGCTGGTTTGTTGGACATCCGCAGAGACCGAAACGGATTTGATCATACGACCATCCACGCTAAAAATCTGCAGCTTGCTATTGTTATTTGCCGAGCTGTGTTGTACTGTTAATGAATTTTGTACAGGCAGTGGGAATGCTTTCATTATAACTGAAGACTGCTCACCATGCACATTCAATATAATACTGTATGTGGATTTGCCATCAGTGCCCATGGATTTTATCCTGTAATAAGCTGCATCATTCATTTTGCTATCCACAAAATTGTAGGAAGTTTTTTTGCTGGCAGCTACGAAGCCAACCTTACTGAAGTTAGATCCATCGGTGCTTCTTTGCACTTCATAACCGTTGGTATTTATTTCAGCATCTACGTTCCACGTAAGAGAAACATTTCCACCTGACTTTTTAGCATACAGTCCGATAAACTTAACGGGTAGCGTAATTGGCAGTGGCCCGTTTGCACGCAGAGCATTGGTGGCAAGCGTAGCTGCATTTACCGCTTTGGAGTTAAGGGTCATAATTACAGCGATCTTAAAGATGGTATTTGCAGGCAACGGACTAGCCAGGTTAAAAGTAAAATAGTAATTGGTAGTTGCCCCTTTAAACTCCTGATTTGCAGTTGCTGAAATTGTATCACCGTTTTGAGTAATAATTAAGACAGTTGGTGTAGCATCTACCCCGGAGGCAGCAGCGGAACAATTGTAAACGAAATGAATCGCTGACTGTGATGTCGTATAATAATACAAAGGTGAAATAATAGTGTCCGTTTGGAAGGGAGCAAAATCGTTGAATGTTCCGGTGTTTGTAGACGTAAAACCATTTGCAAGAGTCGAACTGTCGGCTGAACCAAAACCAGGTATTGGGTTTGGATTCGTTTTGCTGATAGTTAAGCTTTGAGCGTAAAGGTTTTGACCAACCATTAACAAACAAAAAAGAGCAAATTGAGTACAGATTTGTTTCATTTCTTAGGGTTTGAATTAAAAATTGATTCAGGCCCATAGAAATACTGGATAAAAGTTTATCTAAGGATTGGAGTTGGTTTAGCAGATTATTGATTGGATACCTATGCGAAACATCAGGTATTCGAATCATCATTTGAAAACCGGGATTGAGAAGCAATAAATTGTACAGGGGAAATTCTAAAACTCGTAGTGTTGTTAGAGGGGCCGGTACAGATTATTGTTTAAAGTCTTTCAGGGGATTGGTGGAGCAAACATAATAGGTGTTTTTGATTATTGCAAGTAGTTCTTCGGATTATTTTTCGAATTGCTACGTATATCTTACTGTGATTATTACTTAACTAATTGATAGTAACAAAATTCTGATATCAAATTATTTTAAGCAATTACAGTTAATGATCAGCCACCTATGCAGGTAAACTATTTAAAAGTCAGAGCGAGGTCTCAATTGAATCATCGATCTTTTCATCCTCCACATTCTTCAAAACTTCGGCTGTTATCTTACGCAAAGGATTTTTATTGCGCTCATCATATTCGTTCCGGCGATTAATAATGTCAACACACTCAAACACCGCGGTAGTAAAAGACGTGATATCTGCCTGGTTTTTCCCTGCAATATCCAATGCCGTTCCATGATCCGGGGAGGTCCTGACAAAGGGCAGCCCTGCTGTAAAATTGACGCCTTCACCCATGGCAATGGTTTTGAAAGGAATCAGGCCCTGGTCGTGGTACATAGCCAGTACTGCATCAAATTTCAGGTAGCTCCGTCTTGCAAAGAATGCATCGGCACTGTAGGGACCAAACACCAACATATTTTGTTTGGCGTCTTTAATAGCGGGTGTGATGACCTGTTCTTCTTCGTTCCCGATCAAACCCTCATCGCCTGCGTGTGGATTCAATCCCAACACCGCGATCTTGGGTTTATCAATGCCAAAATCTCTCCGGAGCGTTTGATACAAAAGATTCAATTTAGATAAGATAACTTCTTTCGTGATGTTTTGAATAATTGATTTTACCGGAACATGTTCTGTTACGAGGGCCACGCGAAGGTTATCGGCATACAACAGCATTAATACATCTGTGGCCTTGGTTATTTCTTTTAGATAGGGTGTATGGCCGGTAAAATTGAATTCGGCCGACTGCACATTCTTTTTATGTATAGGTGCCGTTACAAGGCCCTGTATATGGCCGTCCTTTAATGCATAAGCTGCAGCGATCAATGATTTTACAGCATATTTGCCACCAACCTCGTTTAACTGGCCCGGATTGATAACCATATCTTCTTCCCAGCAATTGTAAACATTTACCTGTTTGTGGTTGATCTTGCTGAAATCTTTTATGCTTTGATAATTGAAATGTATTTCGGGTACCGCTTTGCGGTAAAAATTAATGAGCTTATTCGATGCGAAAATTACAGGAGTGCATTGATCCAATATCCTATGATCGGCAAAGGTTTTTATGATCAACTCTATTCCAATGCCATTGACATCTCCACAGGTAATTCCTATGATGGGTTTGTGTATGCTGTTCATAAATGAATTAGGTTGGCAAAGCTACCAACTTAATTCAATATTGATGCCGCCAGGAGTTTGCTATTTCGTACGGCTTTTTAGCTAAGATTCTCCTGTTATGGCTATTTGTCAAATAAACCAATTGCATAACTATTAGTGATAACTGAATCGTACCGCATGGCGTACTGTACCGGGCCTGGTATTACCCATCCTCTAAAACCTATAATAACTGATAATTACCAGGCTTTTGCCTTGACAAAATATAAGTCTATGGTTGACGAATAGATAGAAGTACCACGTTATGGGTAATTTTGTTTTATGTACACCTTGAAAAAATCATTGGGTCAGCATTTTTTGAAAGACGAAAACATTTGCAGGAAAATTATTGATGAATTGCAACAATGCCCTTTCAAAAATTTGGTAGAAGTAGGACCGGGCGGAGGTGCGTTGACAAAATACCTGGTCGGGATCCCTGGAATCAATTTTAAAGCGGTGGAACTGGATGAAGAAAAAGTACATTTTTTAGAACATAATTATCCCGTATTAAAAGGTATGATTATCCACCAGGATTTTTTAGGTATTGACCAACCTTTTGACCAGGCATTTACGGTAGTTGGAAATTTTCCTTACAACATTTCAACGCAGATCTTATTCAAAATCCTGGAATGGGAAAACAATGTTGAATGTGTGATTGGAATGTTTCAAAAAGAAGTGGCGCAGCGTGTGGCTGCACGAGAGGGTAGTAAAGTGTATGGTGTTACCAGCGTTTTGATCCAGGCGTTTTATGATGTGACTTATTTATTTGACGTAAATGAAAACAGCTTTGTTCCTCCTCCGAAAGTTAAAAGTGGAGTTATCAAACTTCTTCCTAAGAAAGAGCCGGTTTCCATGAATGACCGCACATCTTTTTTTGAACTGGTAAAAACGGCTTTCAATCAAAGAAGAAAGACGTTGCGTAATGCAGTTAAAAATTTATTTACCACCGAAGTATTGCAACAACCCATTTTTAATAAACGGGCAGAACAGCTAAGCGTTTATGATTTTGCTCAATTAAGTTTTCAAATGAAATGACAAAGGATTTAAATCGAAAGGTAATTATTACCGCTCCTGCAGATCAGCAGCTGATTGAAAAACTGGAATTAAATAACTATGCTGTTTTGTATGTACCTGCAATTACCTATGAGGAGTTGTTTACAAAAGTAGCGGATGCAGAAGGGTTGATTGTTACTACCCGCATAAAAATTGACAGGGCCTTGATCAACCAGGCAGAAAAACTAAAATGGATCGGTCGACTTGGCAGCGGAATGGAATTGATTGATGAAGACTATGCAAAGCAAAAGGGAATCCATTGCATCAGTACACCCGAAGGCAATAGAAATGCAGTGGCCGAACACACGTTGGCATTAGTACTTAACCTGATGAACAATGTTTCCAGGTCCTTTGAAGAAGTGAAGCAGGGTAAGTGGCTCCGTAATGAGAACAAGGGAGTAGAATTGACGGGAAAAACTGTTGGCATCATTGGATTTGGCAATACAGGTTCGTCTTTTGCCCGTTTGCTTCAACCCTTTAATGTAACCGTGCTTGCCTATGATAAATACAAGGATGGTTTTGGAAAGGGAAATATAAAGGAGGCCAATCCCGAGCATATTAGCCGCTATGCAGATGTCATCAGTTTTCATGTGCCCCTGACATCGGAAACCCGGCATATGGCAAATGAGCGTTTTTTTGACAGCCTTCAGCAAAAGCCTTTTTTTATAACTACTTGTCGGGGTGCAGTTACCGACACAAAGGCCTTAATCAACGCATTAAAAAATGGTAAAATTTCAGGCGCTGCATTAGATGTATTGGAAAATGAAAAAATAGCTGGATTGACTGCTTCGGAAAAACAAGATCTGGATTTTTTGACGAACCATTCCAATGTTATCATCACTCCCCATATAGCCGGTTATAGCCACGAAGCTTTTTCGCGAATGCCAGAAATATTGTTAGAAAAACTCAATAATCTGCACAGTAATAACACCTAAAAACACGAGGTTTCCACCAAACTACTTCGTAATCGTTCTATTTTTTTTGGCCTTTTACGTTTAAAAAGTGCAGAAGTTTTACTCTTTGTTGCTATTTCGAGGTAGTCTACTTTTATCTCATTAAATCGTACCTCTTATGAAAGCACTCGTATCCTATCTTGCTGTTGCAGCATTAATTGTAGCTTCTTCGTTTACAGTTAGCCAGCAAAAGCAATTGAACCAAGAATCGGTAAACAGTTGCTTCACCCGTTTTAATGTACACAGGGCAGGAAAAGCCGATATTCAAATTACCTGGGCCGTTTCTGCATCCGGTATCACACAGTTCGTTGTTGAACGTTCTTATGACGGGGAATTTTTTGACAATCTAAACACAGTGAATTTTAACGGGTCCTCATCCTACAAATCGAAGGACATGGACGTGTTTCCTGGATTCATCTACTACCGTGTAACGGCGGTAAAAGCCGATGGTACTACTGAATGTTCTCCTGTGGAATCAGTTCGCATTGTTCAACGTGGATAAAAGAACGCGGAGTCCGCTCCGCTTTCTTTTATAAGCAAATCCGAAGCTTATGAAAACATATTTACTTTTTATTTTAATTACTCTGACGCTGACCACCTCCGCTCAAATTACGACGCCAATTATTAAGGCTGCCTTTGGTGTGGATGGTGATTTAAGAGCCAATTATTTCAACGGCTTTGTGCAGTCGGGTAATGATGATTGGTTTAACAACGGAACAGCCGGTACAGGGCAGTTTGTAATTGATACGAATGGCGCCGCAGCAATCCGGGCTGCCTATGCTGCCGATGCATCACCCTGGCCAGTTCGAATGAGTTCATTCTTCCGGGGTATGAGCAGACCTTCTTATAGTATCGTAAATAACAGGCTTTGGCTGGATGGACTGTTTGTGCGTGATTACCATGGAAATGACACTACAGTTTACACTGCCGGTTCAGATAAAAATGGAATGAGCCCGCAATTTTGGTCCGGCGGTATCCAGGGTGTTCCTGATAAAAACGACATTCTTGACATGATGATGCACGTTAGGAGGGCTGGACCTACAACTACCGATTCATTATGGTTTTTTGGAGGTCTTTCCATTGATAATATAACCGGAAACAGGTATTTCGACTTTGAGCTGTACCAGACCGATATTAATTATGACAGGACTTCACAGAGATGGTATGGATATGGACCCGATGCTGGTCATACCAGCTGGCAATTTGATGCAGCCGGTAATATAACCAGGCCGGGAGATATCGTATTTTCTGCAGAATATCAAAGTTCTTCACTTACGAATATTGAAGCACGTATTTGGATTGACAGGGCCTCTTTAAGCATAACTCCTGCAAACTTTGCCTGGTCAGGCCAGTTTGATGGAGCCACCACCGGCGCACAATATGGTTATGCCAGTATTTTACCAAGCACGGCTGGTCCTTTTTATACAGGCTTGCAATGCGGTAACTCGGAGTGGGCAGGTCCTTTCAATTTGATTTTACAGGACAACAGCATGGTAACAACGTATACTGCAAGACAGTTTATGGAGTTTTCGGTGAACCTTACCAAGCTTGGACTTGACCCCGTAACTACATTCGGTTCCGATGTTTGCGGTACTCCGTTCAACAGGCTTGTTGTAAAAACCAGGGCAGCAGCTTCGTTTACGGCAGAGCTGAAAGACTTTGTTGCTCCAATTGATTTATTTCTTGCGCCAAGGGTTGTTGCACTTTCCGATGTACCGATTTTATGTGCAACCCAGAGCGTAAGCAATCTCACTGTTCAAAATCCTTCAGCTGCATCGTCCTATACATGGACGACCACTGATGGTAATATTGTAGGGTTGAATACTGGTCCTACTATTACAGTGGATGCTCCCGGTACCTATATAGTAACGCAAAGGTTGTCTGCCGGGTGTAACCCTTATGCATATGATACCTTAAGCATTGTTTATGATGCCAGTTGCCAGATATTAGCCAGTATCATCACTTCTTTCAGAGGAAATCTTTCGGACGGGCAGGCATTGTTAAACTGGACAACTAACCTTAATAATGGAATAGAGTATTTTGAGGTCGAACGTAGCCTGGATGGAAAAACTTTCGCAACTATATCAAGGATATTAACACAACCCAGCGGAAGTACGATTGGAAACTACGCTTATAATGATGATATCTCGACTTTCAAATTGCCATACGTTTTTTACAGGTTAAAAATAAAGACCAGCTCAAAAGCGATGATATATTCTACTATCCTCAGGTTAAACCTGCCGATCAACAGAGATGAGGTATTGATGTATCCAAATCCAGTGAATGATCGTGTTCAGTTGGCAGTATCATCAGATAAAAAACAGGAATTGAAAGTGTTGGTTTATGATTTAGCCGGAGCATTGGTCGATAGGCGCAATTTGGTACTTAACAAGGGGAACAATGTATTTTCAATTGATACTGACAAATGGAAATCCGGGCCTTATGTTATACAACTGGTCACTCAAACACAAACCATTCATAAAAAGCTGATTAAACAGCCACAGAGTTCAGTAGAATAGGTTTTGTAAAGGAATAACATTTATCTTTACTTTATAAATATGCAACGCTTCGGTTGAAGAACTGAGGCGTTGCTATTTTTTTCTTTCTATTCCTAAACTATTTACTATGAATGGGATTCAATACGTAACCAAAGAAACCCTTGAGCAAATGAAATTAGACCTGCAGCAATTGAGAAGTGTTGAACGCCCTGCCGCATCCAGGGCTATAGCAGAAGCCCGCGAGAAGGGGGACTTAAAGGAAAATGCAGAATACGATGCCGCTAAAGAAGCACAGGGTTTGCTTGAGGCGAAAATTGCGGCATTAGAAGGTCAAATAGCATTGGCAAGAATTGTAGATGAGTCAACAATCGATACCAGTAAAGTTTCTATTTTAACCAAGGTGAAAGTGACGAATCTGAATACAAAAAAGCAGGTCACTTACCAGATTGTAAGTGAAACAGAGGCGGATCTAAAAGCCGGAAAGATCTCTGTTAGCTCTCCAATTGGCAAGGGATTATTGGGCAAACATGTTGGTGAGGTTGCTGAAGTAACAGCTCCTGCAGGCGTTCTTAAATTTAAGGTGGAAGATATTAGTATTTAACTAGACACAACGATTTGCCAATTAACCTATCGTCACATTGCCACATCGTCAAATTGTTTCATGACTATCTTTTCAAAAATTATTGCAGGGGAAATACCGAGTTATAAAATAGCGGAGAATGAGAACTTCTTTGCCTTTTTGGATATATTTCCTCTGCGTGAAGGCCATACGTTGGTCATTCCAAAAATTGAAGTGGATAAATTTTTTGACCTTACTGATCAATATATTTCTGAGATGGTGGTGTTTGCCAAACCCATTGCTCATGCAATTGAAAAAGCTTTTCGCTGCAATCGATGTGGAATAAGCGTGATAGGCATTGAAGTTCCGCATGCACACTTACATTTGATCCCCATAAATTCGGCAAACGATATCAATTTTACACAACCGAAAATGAAAGTAAGTGACGAGGATTTGAAGAGGGCGCAGGAAAAAATCTTATCGCACCTTTAAAATGCGTGCAGGGTTTTGCTGAATAAATTTTTCCCAACCGGAGGCTTTCTTCGAGCCGCCGGGTTTTTTACTACTAATACTATTGCTGCCATAAAAATGACAAATAGCTACTGCTAAAGCATCAGTGGCATCATAATATTTGGGTTTATCTGGTAATGCCGTCAACCGTTGAAGCATTTTCCAAACCTGCTCTTTGTCTGCGTTTCCATTACCCGTTATTGATTGTTTTATTTTTCTGGGCGAGTATTCGGTAACAGGAATATTTTTAGTCATTGCGGCAGAAATAGCAACACCTTGCGCCCGTCCCAATTTCAACATACTTTGAACATTCTTTCCAAAAAAAGGTGCCTCAATAGCAAATTCATTTGGAGAAAAGTTTTCAACCAGTTCTGTGATCTTTTGATGTATTAATTGCAGCCTTTGATAATGATCTTTTTTAGAGGATAGTTTCAGAACATCAATAGTTTTTATTGAGAAGATATTCCTGGAGGCTTCAATGACACAATAGCCCATTAACAGGGTTCCGGGATCAATTCCTAATATTATAACAGGCTTTTGCAAGGAGGTGGTTATTTTTACTGCTACATGCAGATGAACAAAAATATCAAAATCTTTATCAATTATTTTTTAGGGCCTTTATTGTTTGCGTGGTTAAGTTACTCCATATACAGACAGATTGTGAAACAGCCGCAATTGGAAGAATCCTGGTTTCGCATACAGCAATCATTTCAATCCTACAAAATTATTTATTTGGTGCTTGCTCTTCTTCTAATTGTAGTTAACTGGGGTTTAGAAGCCTGGAAGTGGATGATTTCTGTGCGAACTTTTTATCCTGTGAAGTTTTTTCAAGCCTTTAAAGCAGTATTGTCCGGTGTATCTTTTTCTGTTACAATGCCTAACCGTGTTGGAGAATATCTGGGCAGGATCATGTATTTGCCCGAAGGTAACCGGCTTAAAACCATATCTGTTACACTGGTGGGAAGTTTTGCGCAACTGTTAATCACAATTATTGTGGGAACCGCAGGTTTAATTATTTTAAAACCTTCTTTAGTTAGTCAATTTCCGCAACTTAAAATTTGGTACCAGTTTATTGTATACGGGTTAATAATACTGGTATCTATTATGTTGCTCATCTATTTCAATGTGGAAGGCACTGTGAGTCTATTCAACAAATGGATCAGGAATCAGAGATACGTTTATCTGATAGAGGCGCTTCAGAAATTTCATTCAGTATTGTTAATTCAAATGTTATTGTTATCTTTTTTACGCTACCTGATCTTTGTCATCCAGTATGTTCTCATCTTTTATTTATTTGAAGTAAACGTGCCGGCTGATACAATAGCTACAGTTATGAGTGTTGTATTTCTTGCCATGGCTGTTATTCCTTCCATAGCTTTGGTGGAGGTATGGCTGCGGGGAGAAATTAGTATTAAATTAATGGGATTGTTTTCCGTAAATACATTGGGTATTGGTTTTACCTCGGTAACGGTGTGGTTCATTAATTTAATTTTGCCCGCTATTGCAGGCAGTTTGTTGTTATTGAGTTTAAGAGTTTTTAAAAATGAGGATAACTAAAGTCTTTGCGTGTGCCTGCTTGCTATTTGAGATGCAGGTAAATGCGCAAACAAATTTTTGCGGCATCAAAAATTCTACTACTCAAAACGGGGAGGAACTAACGTATACAATTTTTTATTCTTTAGCCGGCGCACACGTCAATGCCGGCAGTACAACATTCAAAAATAATCTGGAAAAATTCAATGGTCGCACCGTTTACCATGTGGTAGGTGTTGGCGGGTCAAATGCTAAATACGACTGGATCTACAGGGTTCGTGACCGTTACGAAAGTTATATCGATACGCAAACTATGCAACCTTTAAAGTTTTTCCGGGATGTGAACGAAGGCAGCACAAAAAAAATGGAAACTGTCACCTTTAATCATGCCAGCAATACTGCAACCAGCGAAACAGGCACCTACAGGATTCCTGCCTGCGTGCAGGACGTTCTAAGCACGATTTATTATGCCAGGAATATTGATTTTGACAAATATAAAAAAGGAGATAAAATTCCTTTTCAAATGTTTCTCGAGAATCAGGTGTATGATTTGTATATACGTTATTTAGGTAAGGAGGATATTAAAATAAAATACGGGAAATTCAACACGATAAAATTCAAAGTGCTCCTCATACCCGGAACTATTTTTAAAGGTGGAGAGGAAATGGTAGTTTGGGTAAGCGATGATAAAAACCATGTACCGGTCCGCATTGAAAGCCAGATCCTGATTGGAAGTATTAAAGTTGATATGACAGGTTATAAAAACCTGCGCTATCCGCTTTCTGTTGTAGAAAAGAAAAAGAAGTAAAGTTAGCAGTGGTCATTTTTACAGATGCCACGAATAGTTTAATTTGAATGCTGTCAATTGCCAGGCCCTTTTCTCAAACTTCTTCCATTTTAAAGATGTTTTTCGGACGTATCCCTTTTTCTGTCATTTGAAGGTCGCAGCATTCAATTTGCGGATCATGTTCAAAAAATAAGATGTAATTATTCTTAGCAGCTTCTGAAAGAAATGATTTCTTCTCCTGTAATGTTGTTAAAGGAAACATATCATAAGCCATTACATATGGCAGGGGAATATGTCCGGCAGAAGGAAGCAGGTCGGCCATGTAAACAATTGTTTTGTTTTTGTATTTGATCTGGGGAAGCATCATGGACTGTGTATGGCCGCTTACAAATCGAACAGAAATATTATCCGCGAAAGGTGTCTGACCTAACTTATTTTCAGAAAATTGTGTTACATCTATAAGCTTCAACTGACCGCTTTCCTGGATAGGTAAAATATTTTCTTTTAAAAATGAAGCTTTCTCCCTTTCATTGGGATGAACTGCCCAATCCCAATGTTCTTTGTTGCTCCAGTAGGTTGCATTCTTAAAAGCAGGAACCAATTTATCTCCTTTACGAATGATCGATCCACCGCAGTGATCAAAATGCAGGTGGGTTAAAAAAACATCTGTAATATCATCTTTTGAGAAGCCATGTGTGGCCAATGACTTATCGAGGGTATCGTCGCCATGTAAATAATAATAACTGAAGAATTTGGCATCCTGTTTATCACCGATTCCGTTATCAATTAAGATTAACCGGTTGCCATCTTCGATTAATAAACAACGTAAAGCCCAATTGCACATGTTATTTTCGTCAGAGGGATTAATAGTGTTCCAGATGGATTTAGGAACAACACCAAACATAGCACCACCATCCAATTTAAAATAGCCTGTGTTAATTGTGTAAAGCTTCATCAGTTTTCAATGGTTTGGCCCGCAATGTATAGACTAATAACAACAATCCAATACCAAACTCTATGATCAGGGTTAATACGGCATTTCGCTGCGAGCCTGTCAGTTCTGTGATAAATCCGAAACTGAACATGCCAATAACGATGGCAATTTTTTCGGTTACATCATAGAAGCTAAAAAATGATGTGGTGTCCTTTGTTACCGGCATTAATTTAGAATAAGTGCTGCGGCTCAACGATTGAATACCACCCATTACAAATCCAACTAAAGTGGCCAGTAAATAAAATTGGTAGGTATCCTTTGAGGGAATGAAATAGCCATAGATACAAATTGCAATCCATACCATAACACAAATCATCAGCGATCGTATATTCCCAATCTTTTCCGACAACCTTGAAATAACAATCGCCCCGGGAATAGCGACCAACTGAATTATGATAATAGAAATGATCAAATTAGTAGTGGGGATTTGTAATTCTTTTTTCCCGTACAATGCTGCTGAAAGCATCACTGTTTGGACAGCCATGTTGTAAAAAAAGAAAGCAGTTAAAAAACGTTTAAGTCTTGGAATGTTTGTCAACTGGTTCCAAACTTTTTTGAGCTCAAGGTAACCTGCTGTTAAAGCCTGTCTTGGTTTATTTAGATTAACTGGTTTGGGTAAACGTCGTAAAGGAATTTGAGCAAAGCCAAACCACCAGATACCGGTCAATAAAAAGGAGATACGAATGTTAAGATAATCCTGGTCTTTCGCAGTTCCATCGCCTGTAATCGAAGGAAATAAAGCAAAAACCAAACAAATAAGCTGTAGCAAAACACTCCCAATGTATCCATAGGAAAATCCTCGTGCACTAATCCGATCTCTATCTTTAGGCGCAGCGATATCGGGTAAATAAGAATTATAAAATACGAGGCTAGACCAAAATCCTAAACAGGCCACTATCATCAAAAGAATTCCAAACCCTAAATTTTCTTCAGTAAAAAAAAATAAACCTGCACAGGCAAAACTGCCAAGTGTTAAAAAGAAAGCCATAAAATTCTTTTTGTTGCCCCTGGTATCCGCAATAGAAGAAAGCAAAGGCGAACTGACAGCCACAATAAAAAATGCGATGGCCAATGCATAATTATACAATGCAGTATTGTCAAATACACGTCCAAAAAAATTTACAGTATCCGGAGTAAGTTCATCTCCATCACCAGTTATGGTTTCCCAGTAAGCCGGAAAAATAGTAGAAGTAATGACCAGGTTATAGGAGCTGTTTGCCCAGTCATACATGGACCAGGCATTAATAATTTTTTTAGAAGCAGTTTGCATGAAGTTGGTTTTGGTTTTGCCGTTTTGTCAATAGTAATAGGTAAAAATAAAGAAGACATAACGAATGGATGTCTTTTTATAGTTCATATTACATCAATAACAGGTAACAGGAAAAAACCTAATGCAACTTTCCGGCAAAAATCAATACCAGTAAAATACAACCTAATACAATGCGATAAATACCAAAGGCTTTGAAACCGTACTTTTTTAGAAAGGTGATGAAAAATTTTATAGCTAAAAGTGCCACTATAAACGCTACCACATTGCCAATAATAAACGCATAGGTGTTCTGGTCACTTTCCATAATCAGCTCATAACCTTTTTTAGGAGAACCTGAGCCGTTCCATTTTTTTAGTATGATGGAATAAGCAGTTGCTGCAAACATGGTAGGCACAGCAAGAAAAAATGAAAATTCAGCGGCAAGATTTCTGGTCAATTTTTGTTGCATGCCGCCAATGATGGAAGCAGCGCTACGGCTAACACCAGGAATCATTGCAATCACCTGCCAGCATCCAATTAAAAATGACTTTGTATAGCTGATCTTATTATCCGAATCGATAATTGGATTTTTGAAAACCTTATCAATAAATACCAGGACAATTCCTCCGAGAAGCGTTGATACAGCAACCGTTGCCGGACTTTCTAAAAGAAGGTCAATTTTGTCACTGAATATAAATCCTAATACTAAAGCGGGAATAACACCAATAATTAATTTCACAAAAAACTGCCAACGGCTGACCCCCATACCTGTCGGGGCAAAAAATTTTCGCCAGTATAATATAACTACGGCGAGTATAGCCCCTAACTGGATGGACACTTCAAATAGTTTAGTAAAATCGCTTTCGGCAATACCCAGCAACGAACTGGTAATGACCATATGTCCCGTTGATGAAATAGGCAAAAACTCGGTAAGCCCTTCCACTATGGCAATGATAATGGCGTCAACAATGCTCATCCTTTTGTCTTAGCTGTTTTTGGGTTGGCGAAAGATGGCGATAATCTCGATAACCAATCCTGCAAGAATAATAATTGGAGCAATTGTAATTCGTGTTGTACTGTACACTTTGGACTTATCAAAAATAGTAGGGTCATCGCTCTTACCTCCTGCCATTAAAATAAATCCGAGAGCCATTACAACAACGCCGATCAACATCCATTTCAAATTGGTTTTCTCAAAAAGAACACCCATACCGGCAGGGGTTTTGGCGGATTTTGGAGGAGTTGCAGGTGTTGCGGTTTTAGTTGTAGCCATGAAATTTTCTTAAAGTGGAGCAAAATAAAGAAAGTTTTGGGTTTAGAGTTCAAAGTCTTGAGTTAAAAAAACTCATAACCCGAAACTCAAAACCCAAAACTCAGGACTAGTAGAGTTCATCCAGTTTCATTCGCAAATATTTTGATACGCTGCGATAGGTACTTAAAAGGGTAATACCAATACCCAGGACCAATAACATAAGAAACAAAATAGTCAGTTTTTTCCCATCTCTCAACTCACGCAAATAGGGCAAAAAGTTCTCAAAAATCGTTATTAATCCAAAGATCAAAGCCATGGCAATTAATGCGGAAATAGTGCCATTAGCAATAGCCCGGATGTTCATCGGTTTTGAAATAAAACCTCTTGTGGCTCCTACCATTTGCATCGTCTTGATTAAAAAACGGTTACTGTACATGGCAAGGCGAATGGTATTATCAATAAGTATGATGGAAAGAATGGAAAATATGGCTGCCAGGATGATCAAACCAATCATGATCAGGCGCACAGTTTGTCCCATCTTAGCAATCACAGCTTCGGGATAGGTAACACTTTCCACTACCATAACGTTTTGCAACATATCGTTTTTGATAGCCGTAAGGGTATCCTTATTTACATAATCGGCATTTAAATGAAACTCTAAGGAAGGGGGCAGTGGATTTTCGTTGCCGAGCACATCACCAAAATCTTTTTCACCCGATGCAATGAAATTCTTCTTGGCAGTTTCCTTATCTACATATTCCACGGACTTGGTATAGGGTTTAGAGGCAATATAATTCTTAAGGGAATCTATCTGGGTTTGCTGTGCATTTTTTTGGAGGTACACATTCACCTTTACGTCTTCTTTCAGTGCACGTATATAACTGCTTGCACTTAAAAAGATCCATCCAAAAATGCCGACAAAAAAAAGAACAATGGTAACGCCAAGAACGGCCATAAAGTACGATGGTTTTCCACGACGGGCTGCAGCCCTGCTTATTTGAGCCATGCTATCAGATTTTACAGGTGAACAAAAATAAGGGATTGGTGCTTAGCATTGAAGTTAGCGTTTGGATTTACAAACATTTAAACGGCCATGCCGTAAATTTGCCATTCCCTAACGATTGCAGTTATTGAATATTGCCCTTGATTTGGAAGGATGAGAGCATGTTTGCAAAATTTTGTGATGCAATGTGGATACGATAATAAAAAACTGATGGGATGAACCGGGTTTGGTTTGGTGAAGGATAACAAAAAGGTGGGGGAAATTATGCGGTGATCTCCATTGCTACTATTAGGCCACAAATGCGTCGCTCCCGATAGCTATCGGGATTGTACTGTGACAATTCTTATCATCAACGTTCGAACAGCAAAACAGTTTGCAAGCACTACGGACTGTTGAGGATGTTGAACCTAGTTATAAAATTAATTACAATTCGCTTTTGCTTCGGCCAGGGTAAACTGTACAAGAGATGAACAATAGTAGTAATGTGGCCCGGTTTATAAAAAATGACTGATCAAGAATAACAACAAAAACAAAAATTCTGCCCTACTAGGGCTCACGAAGAAGATGGAGTACAATTTCAGGGATATTGAAAAAAAATGGCGGCAAAAATGGATTGAAGATGGCGTTTATAAAGTGCCCAATGAATCTTCCAAACCAAAATATTATGTGCTGGATATGTTCCCCTACCCGAGTGGAGCAGGATTGCATGTAGGACACCCGTTAGGTTATGTTGCTTCTGATATTTTTGCCCGCTATAAGCGACTAAAGGGATTTAATGTACTACATCCGATGGGCTATGATGCATTTGGATTGCCGGCAGAACAATACGCTATTGAACATGGCGTACATCCCGCTGAGAGCACAGAAAAAAATATTGCAACGTTCCGCAGCCAGATGGATAAAATCGGTTTCAGTTTTGACTGGTCGAGAGAAGTAAAAACATCGGATCCGAAATATTATAAATGGACACAGTGGATCTTTTTGCAATTGTTCAAAAGCTTTTTCAACCGGAAAACAAAAAAAGCAGAGGCGATAGAAAATCTAATAGCTGCATTTGAAAAAGAAGGCAATAAGAATTACCCGGTACCTGATGCAAAATTTGAAATACGCAATCCCAATTTTGAATTATTGCACGGCAATTTTTCCGCTGAACAATGGAAAGAATTTGATGAGAAGACAAAGCATGATATTTTAATGGAATACCGCCTTGCCTATTGTGGTTATGGAGAGGTAAACTGGTGTGAGGCACTGGGAACGGTCCTGGCCAACGATGAAGTGGTAAACGGCGTAAGTGAACGTGGCGGGTATCCTGTTGAAAAAAAGAGATTGCGTCAATGGTATCTAAGGATCACGGAATATGCCGACCGTTTACTGGAAGGCCTGCAAAAAGTAGATTTCAGCGATGCCATGAAAGAAATGCAAAGCAACTGGATAGGTAAAAGTTCCGGTGCCGAGGTTGATTTCGCTATTGATGGCCATAATGAGAAATTAAGAGTATATACAACACGGCCTGATACAATATTTGGTGTTGACTTTATGGTGCTGGCTCCCGAACATGAACTGGTTGAAACAATAACAACAGCCGAACAAAAGCAAGCTGTTGAAGATTACATTTCATATGTAAAAAGCCGCAGCGAACGTGAACGCATGGCGGAAAAAAAGATAACTGGTGTTTTTACCGGAGCGTACGCTTTAAATCCATTTGACGATAAAAAAATTCCGATCTGGATATCTGAATATGTGTTAGCTGGATATGGAACAGGGGCCATCATGGCGGTTCCAAGTGGAGACGAAAGAGATCACAAGTTTGCAAGACATTTCAATCTCGCCATTACCAATATTATTGGTGACGCGTACAATGGCGAAGAAGCCAATCCAACTAAGGATGCTGTATTAAGCAACAGTGGTTTTTTGAATGGAATGGTGATGCGTGATGCCATTGAAGTTGTGATTAACAAGTTGGAGGAAATGGGTATTGGAAAACGGAAGGTGAATTATAAAATGCGTGATGCTGCATTCAGTCGCCAGCGTTATTGGGGTGAACCATTTCCAATTAAATGGATCGATGGTATTGCCTATCCTTTGGAAGAATCTGAATTACCCCTGGAATTACCATATGTTGAAAGTTATAAACCCGGACCCGAGGGCGAAGGTCCATTAGCAAATATTGATTACTGGAAACATCAAAAAGTAAAAATTGATTTTTCGGAGACTTCACAAGTCTCCCCCACCGGGGGAGATTTAGAGGGGGACTTGGAGACGAACACTATGCCGGGCTATGCAGGCAGCAGCTGGTATTTTCTGCGTTACATGGATCCTCATAACGATCAGGAATTTTGCAATAAGAAAATTTCTGATTACTGGAACCAGGTGGATTTGTATGTCGGCGGGACAGAACATGCAGTTGGGCATTTATTATATAGCCGCATGTGGACAAAGGGTTTGTATGATTTGAATTTGATCAGTTTTGATGAACCATATAAAAAGTTATTGAACCAGGGGATGATACAGGGGAGTTCGAGGTTTGTTTTTGAAGTGTTTCTTCATCATGTTGTCAGAAACAAAACAGGAAGAATTTTCGTATCCAAATCGCATTACGAAAAACTCAAAGAATTAGAAAATAACTTATCAAAATTTATTGAATATTTAGAAAACAATTTGGGTGAGAAATTGAATATAAAAGATCATGCAGAGGCCAAAGTTATTAGAAGCCACGTGAATGTTGAATTTGTTAATGGTTTGGAATTAAACACCAGCGCATTCAAAAATTATTTGCGTAATGAAATCTCCTATTTACTTGAAGTCGATGGAAAGTATTTGTGTGACGCAGAAGTGGAAAAAATGAGTAAAAGCAAGTTCAACACCGTCAATCCAGACGATATTGTTGACCGTTACGGAGCCGATACCTTTCGCATGTACGAAATGTTCCTTGGCCCTATTGAAATGAGTAAGCCCTGGGATACAAAAGGCATTGAAGGTGTTCACCGCTTTTTGAAAAAGCTCTGGCGTTTATTTTTCGACGAACAAAAAGGTTTGATTTGGAGGGAGGGAGAAGCCCCAACTAATGAAGAATTAAAAGTTTTACATCGCACCATCAAAAAAATTGAAGAAGACACTGAACGTTTTTCTTACAACACCGCTGTCAGTTCATTTATGGTGTGTGTAAATGAACTAACGGATCTCAAATGCCACAAAAAAGAAATACTTGAACCATTGCTGATATTATTAGCACCTTATGCTCCCCATACCAGCGAGGAATTGTGGCATCAGTTAGGAAATAGTGTCACTATCCTGGATGCGAACTTTCCAAAATTGGAAGCAACATACCTGGTGGAGACAAGCAAGGAGTATCCTATTTCAGTAAATGGCAAACTTCGAACAACCATCAATATAGACCTTAATGCAGCACAACCACAGGTGGAGGAAATTGTATTAGGCAACCCTGTAGTGCAGAAATGGATCGAAGGAAAACAACCCAAAAAGATCATTTATGTAAAAGGCAAGATGGTGAATGTTGTCATATAACTAAACCACTCATTTTATCTTATGAAAAAATTATTCTGCTTTTTAGTGACAGCAGTAGTCGCTGTCTCACTGTCTGCACAATCGCTGAACGTAATGACATTTAATATCCGACTGAATATTGCATCCGATAAAGAGGATGCCTGGCCTTACCGGAAAGATAATGTCGCAAGCCAGGTATTGTTTCATGATGTTCAGATTTTAGGCGTGCAGGAA
>Ga0193740_1000054_pt1 | contig 29291 bp, 27 predicted proteins | sample L2s1metaG_FD_145072 | JGI IMG/M metagenome (GOLD analysis project Ga0193740, IMG submission 145072) | Soil microbial communities from a riparian zone of the East river system, Colorado, United States - L2s1 | ecosystem: Environmental > Terrestrial > Soil > Riparian zone | place: USA: East River... | reverse complement strand
GCATGACAATGACCCGTTTGCCTCTCACAATCTGGGCATTATTCTTCACTGCAATTCTCGGTGTGTTATCGTTCCCTGTTTTGTTATCTGGTGCAATACTTTTATTATTTGATAGAAATTTAGGAACAAGCTTCTATCTCAGTGATATTTATATAAAAGGTCAGATTCTGCCGAATGAAGGTGGCAGCCCAATCTTATACCAACACCTGTTCTGGTTCCTTGGGCACCCGGAGGTTTACATTATCATTTTACCAGCCATGGGAATGGTGTCCGAAATTATGAGTGTAAACTCAAGAAAACCCATTTTCGGGTATATGGCAATGGTGGGATCATTGTTTGCTATTGCAATTCTTGCGTTCCTTGTTTGGGCCCATCACATGTTCGTAACCGGTATGAATCCTTTCCTTGGATCGGTGTTCGTGTTACTCACTTTATTAATTGCGATTCCATCTGCCATTAAGGTATTTAACTGGCTAACAACCATATGGCGGGGGAACATCAGGTTTACACCAGCCATGTTGTTTGCTATTGGATTTGTAAGCATGTTCATTTCCGGTGGGTTGACCGGTATTTGGGTGGGTAACTCTACAATCGATATTCACGTACACGATACTTATTTTGTAGTTGCACACTTCCATATCGTAATGGGTGTGTCCGCATTCTTTGGAATGTTTGCAGGTGTGTATCACTGGTTCCCAAAAATGTTTGGACGTTACTTGAATAATACATTAGGTTATATTCATTTCTGGATTACAATGGTGGGTGCTTATTTAATTTTCTGGCCAATGCATTATATGGGCCTTGCAGGTGTGCCCCGCCGTTATCTTGATTTCAGCCCATGGACTTCGTTCAACCAATTTGGTGATCTCAATAGAATGATCTCTATCGTTACGATCATTGTATTTGCAGTGAACCTGTTGTTCGTTTTCAACTTCTTTTACTCCATCCTGAAAGGAAGAAAAGTAAGAACCACCAATCCTTGGGGGGCCAATACACTGGAGTGGACTACGCCAATTAATCCCGGTCACGGAAATTGGCCTGGCGATATTCCGGAGGTTCATCGCTGGGCGTATGATTATGGAAAGGATGGAAGGGACCATATTATGCAAACAGAGCCAGTGAAGCCCGGGGAGACAACGCATTAATAGTTATTTGAAATAAAAACTGTTTGCATTTAGCTGCAAACAAGAACTTAAATGGGTCATTCAGATGCAGTAACCAGCAGGGAAAGCAATAAGCTGAGAGATTATTTACAGCTTACCAAGCCATCATTAAACATTATGGTGGGTTTTTCCAGTGTTATCTGTTATCAGATGGCACCTGGAATTGTTAAAACCGAATGGTGGTTAATCCTGCTTCTTTTTGTGGGAGGTTACCTGGTTACCGGTAGTGCCAATGCCATTAACATGGCAGTGGAAAAAGAAACAGATGCAAGGATGAAGCGGACGGCTAAACGCCCTGTTGCTTCGGGCAGAATGAGTGTGAATGAAGCATTGACGTTTGCGATCATTACTGGCGCAATTGGAATTTTCATTCTCGGTTATTTTTTTAACTGGTTAAGTGCCGGACTCGCTGCATTGAGTTTGTTTCTGTATGCGTTTATTTATACGCCATTAAAAAAAGTAAATGCAATTGCAGTATTGGTTGGTGCTTTCCCCGGTGCACTTCCATGTTTGATTGGTTGGGCCGCGGGCAACGATGCGATCTTTGAAAAGGGTCATGGCTGGAGAGATTATGGGGGGTGGGTTTTGTTTGGAATTCAGTTCCTTTGGCAGTTTCCTCATTTTTGGGCAATTGCCTGGGTGGCACATAAAGACTACAGTAGTGTAGGATTTAAATTGCTGCCCGCGGAAAAAGGGCCAACAAAATTCACGGCTATGCAAAGCATTGTTTATGCTGTGCTGATGTTGCCGGTTTGTATTCTGCCTTACATCATTCAATTGACGGAGTACAAAAGCATAGCAGGATTGATAAGCTTTGGAGTGGTAATACTGGCAAATATTTTTTTAGTTGGCCAGTGTGTAAGGTTGTACAGGGAGATGGATGTGAAGGCAGCAAGACGGGTAATGTTCAGCAGCTATATTTATTTGCCGGTTGTGTTTTTGGCTTTGCTGGCGGGTAAATCGTAAATGGAATTCGAGGTCAGGTGTTAGAAGTCAGAGGTCAGATGTCAGAAGTCGGAGAAGTTGTTCATTGAGGGCAGAAGGTTAATAGTAGCAATCAGATTGGTTCATAATTGAAACTAAGAGATGAAGAGCTGGTAAAGAGAAAAAGAGTTAGTTCGAACTTTCTCTTTATCTCTTTTCAAACCTTTCTCTCTTAGCCTTTGGAATTTTTATCGTCATGGATATCGTGAGTACACAACAACAAAATAGAATTCATCCCCACAAGTTTGCAATGTGGGTGGCCATTGCTGCCATTATTATGATGTTTGCCGGTTTAACCAGTGCTTACATTGTAAAGAGCGGACAACCAGGTTGGGAGGAAATCAGGACTCCCAAAGTATTTTGGTATTCCTCGGCAGTTCTTATAATCAGCAGTATTACGATGCAGGCGGCTCTTCGTTCATTTAAGCAAAGAGCTATGCAGCAGTTTCGAATGCTGTTTTTGATAACCTTGATCCTGGGAATTGTATTTGTAATTCTGCAATGGGAAGGATTTAAATATTTATGGAGTCATGGCGTACGGTTTGAAGGGGCCGGTGCAGGACAATTCCTTTACATCATTTTTGGATTACATGCATTACACGTGCTTGGAGGGATAGTTGCGCTGGTGATAATGACCATGCAACAGCTATTTGGGAGAACAATAAGTTATAATGCCACGCCAATAGAAGTAATGAGCACTTACTGGCATTTTGTGGATGTGCTCTGGCTTTATTTGTTGATCTTTTTTATTTGGATAGGATAAAATAGTTTGGAGTTTGTAGTTTGGAGTTTGTAGTTGGACTTTCACGTTTGAAACGTTTGATGACAAATAAGAGATTGCAAATTTCAACAGAAAAAAATTGTAAGAACGCGGTTTGTAAGAACTTTCAAACTTCAAACTTAGATTTGATTATGGCGACAACAGCTACAGTAACAAAGAACAATTGGTGGAATGGAGGTAAAAGCCCGTTCAACCTGGAGTATGGGAAATTGATGATGTGGTATTTTTTGATGAGTGATACGTTCACTTTCGGGGCCTTCCTTATTTCTTACGGTACCATTCGGTTTTCATCCAATTACTGGCCTAACCCTAATGAAGTGTTCAATGCATTTCCGGGAATGGGTCACGCCAATCTTCCACTTGCTTTCGTCAGCTTAATGACTTTTATTTTGATCATGAGTTCTGTAACCATGGTATTGGCTGTGCATGCAGGACATCATGGTGATAAAAAAGGAGTGGTCAAGTGGCTGGCCTGGACTATTGTAGGTGGTTTTGCTTTCTTAGGTTGTCAGGCATGGGAATGGACTCACCTGATTATGGGAGAGCACGCAGTGTTGGCAGAAAATCAGTTGGACGTTATCGGGCAAACCACGCGGGTTAATCCCTGGGGGCAGCATGTTAGTTTAGGTGCGGCGACAGAAGCTTTGCAAAACACACCTCATGATGCACTGGTAAAGTTGGTTGGTATGCACCACCATGATATGCCGCACGAGCAGCTTGTAAAAATGAGCGATGACCAGCTACGCGGTATGATTAGTGTAGCAGAATTACATGTAAATGAAACAGGTCCTGTTGCTTTTGGCGGCTTTTTTTACGGCATTACAGGTTTTCATGGTTTCCACGTGTTTTCTGGAGTGGTCATAAATATTGTAATGCTAATTATGGCGCAGCAAAATGTTTTTGAACGCAGAGGCCATTACCTCATGGTGGAAAAAGCGGGCTTGTACTGGCACTTTGTAGACCTGGTTTGGGTATTTGTATTCCTTTGTTTTTACCTTATTTAAAAGTTTGTAATGGAACATAACACACAGTTTGCGGAAGTAACACATCATCACCCACCTTCAGAAGGCACAGGACGTATCTGGAAAACGTTTTGGATACTGCTTGTGATTACGATAATTGAGCTGGCATTGGGTTTTTTAATGTATCTGGTTCCATCAATTCCAGGATGGATACAACTGTTTATCAAAGGAGTAATTTGTATATTATCACTGGCCAAGGCGTTTTATATCGTTAGCATATTTATGCATCTTGGCGATGAGATCAGAAATATGATCATGACCATAGTAGTGCCTTTGATGTTGTTTGTTTGGTTTATTGGTGCGTTTTTATGGGATGGAAATTCTTACCGCACCATGCGCAATCGTTACGATAAATACAATGAAGAGAGAACATTGCCGCGACATGAGCAGGCTGGTGATACAGCCAGGCATGGGTTTGGCGGTTAATGGTCTGTTATAATAAAGTTTGGTAACCATCGTCAGCATAATTTTGCGGCGATGGTTTTTTGTTTTCACGAATTTCTCGAATTAGCACAAATGACACGAATGTGTTTCATTAATGGTTAGTGTAATTCGCCCGATCACTACGAGGGTATAAACTGGTGTAATACATGAATAAAACTGCTCTCTACGGAATTTTTGTCGCACTGATTATACCACTGGTAGCTTATTTCATTATGAAAAAAGTGCCAACGGTGATTCTGCCACATCGTGTATTTTTTGATTCTGTTTCCACTAAAATTTCAAAGGGTAAAGAAGTGACTGATACTGTCTGGAGTCGTGTTCCCGATTTTTCCTTTACAAATCAATCAGGTCAGAAAGTTTCGTGGAAGGATATGATGTACCAGAGAAATGACGGTATGCATGAAGGAAAAATCGTGGTGATCGATTTCTTTTTTACACACTGTCCAACTATTTGTCCGGCAATGACACGAAACATGAAATTATTGCGTGATCATATTAAAACCAATAATATGGTTGGCGATCGGGAAGCAAATTTTGTCCAGTTTCTTTCGGTTAGCGTAGACCCTGAAAGAGACAACATTACAGAATTAAAAAAATGGGCTGACCGTTTCCAGATCAATCCAGAAAACTGGTGGCTGCTCACAGGAAACAAAAAAGAAATTTACGGTTGGGCCAGGAATGGTTTGCAACTAGGCATTGTGGACGGAGGAAATGTAGACACCAACTTTATGCACCCCCAGTTATTTATGTTGCTTGACAAGGACCGGGTGATCCGTGCAAGGAAGGATAAAGATGGTAATGTAAAAATGTATAACGGTTTGGATTCGTCTTCCCTGAAAAATCTGGCAGAAGATATTGTGTTACTTTCTTTGGAAAAAGATCCAAAAAAGAAATCTCCTTTAGCAGGCAAGCTGGAATTGATTGCCATTGTTTTTGCATTTGCTGCAGTTGGCATATTACTATTGATATTCTTTTTTAAAAAGGAAAACAAAAAAGCATAATGCTCACTATTCCAAAGAATGATAGAAAAGCAAGGATCATAATTTTTTCTTTTTCCCTTGTAATATTTATTCTTATATCGGCCCTGGGGAGATATAAATTGAATGTGAACCTTGGTTTTGACGAGCACATTTTTGCCAGGGCCAACGCAGTGATCAATTCCATTGTGGCTGTTTTGTTGTTAGCAGGATTGTTTTCTGCCAGAGCGGGACAATATACCAGACATAGAAATATTATGCTTACGGCGATGGCGTTGTCGGTGTTGTTTTTACTGAGCTATGTGCTGCATCATTTGTTTGCAGGCGAAGCAAGATTCGGTGATTTGAACCATGATGACGTTGTGAGTGAAGCAGAGAAAGCAGCGGCAGGTTCAATTCGTTATTTTTACTACATTCTTTTAGGTACGCATATTATACTGGCGGGTATTGTTCTTCCCTTTATTTTATTTACTGCTTACAGGGCATTGATCAGCGAGAATGCTGCGCATCGGAAACTGGCAAAAATTACATGGCCCATGTGGTTTTATGTGGCAGTTACCGGGCCGGTGATTTATTTGATGATTAGTCCTTATTATTAGATATTTTAACCTGCAGCTCTTTCCATTGTGTGCTTCCATCCTTCTCTCTTGTGAAAACAAAATCTGCTGATTCCTGTATTACAATTTCTGCAGTGGTATAAATAAAATTACTATCCAATAAATGTCCGCCGATGGTTTTGCCTGTACTGTCACTAATACTGATATGAATATGTGACCCATGGACAGAAACCGTTCCAATCAAACTTACAATTTCAAAATGTCCTGTTTTTTTGCTTCCGGCAGGAAGGCCTGCAAAACGAATATTGTAATTCGTCAAACTTCCAACGCCACAACTGATCCATCCAGCCTGTATGTTATTGGCCTTTACAAATGATTCAATTTCTTTTCTAAGATCATTGCCAGGCCTTAACCTTAATGCGTGAGTTTTGTTCATTTTTTATTAGTAGGTAATTATGATTGAAAGAAATAAAGAGTAATAACTTCATCCTGCTACCATTTTTAGATTCCCAACTCCTCCACAGGATCCCAAAACCTTTTTTCAAAATCCACAACCTTATCATCAATCACTTTTACCCCTTCTTTCTCCAGCAGCTCCTGCATTTGTTCAGGATAATCAAAATGCATTTTACCACTGAGAATTCCATTCCTGTTGACAACTCGGTGTGCCGGTATTTTAGGGCGAACAAGATGAGATCCATTCATGGCCCATCCCACCATTCGTGCTGACGTTTTTGTTCCCAATGCAGCAGCAATAGCGCCATATGAAGTAACTCTCCCTTTTGGAATCTGCCTTGCCACTTCAAACACCATTTCAAAAAAAGATTCATCCTTTTTACCGGAAGGCTTTATTGATTTTAATTTTTCAGATGAAGTTTTTTTAGGAGCCATTATCGCTTGATTCGTTTTGCTTTCTTTGCGCTAACAGCATTGAACGCCTGGGCTCAGGAACTGCTTTGTAATCATATGGACAATTCTTACAGCCATTACCGCAACAATAACCTCTTTCTAAAAGGTATTTGGCAGTGAATACTACGAACCCATCATCATTGCAATAGAAATCGGCCTCCCCAAAACCCTCCGAAGAAGGGGCTTCGGTAGGCTTCAAAGGATTGCTTTTCGAAGACTCGTTGTTTTTATTAGTGTCTTCCATAAGTTAGGGCTGTAGGAGGGTGGCCTTCCCACCGGGAAGGTCGGGATGGGCTTTCAAAAATTGTTGTAAAGCTATATCCATTTCTTTCGAAGGTAAAATTTCGGGCAGGGAGAAGCACAGGTAATGCACTCTTTTACTTTGTGCAATATCCAGCGATTCGTAGTGGGTAATGATTCTTAATTCCGGAGGAATGCCAGGTTCGGCATACACGTCCTCAATGTCCTTATGTAAACGACATCCGTACATATCAATCACTTTTTTAGTGAAGCTATACAACTCCGGGCTATCGGTTTTTAAATGAATTTTCCCGTAAGGCTTTAGTACCTGGTAATACAGACGTAAAAATTTTGGGTGGGTTAAACGTTTTTTTGATTTGGAAATTCTTAACTGTGGATCAGGAAATGTGATCCAGATTTCGTCTACTTCTTCGGTAGCAAAATATTCAGTAAGCTGGTCGATCTGGATCCTTAAGAAAGCAACATTATTCAAACAATGTTGAATTGCTTTTTTTGCCCCAACCCACAAACGATTACCCTTGATATCAATACCAATAAAATTTTTGTTGGGATAGAGTTGTGCCAGGCCAAGTGTATATTCACCTTTGCCGCAGGCTAATTCTAAAACAAGTGGGTTTTTATTTTCAAAATATCCGCTCCATGTTCCAGGCATCTTCACCGGGAACTGTAATACATTCGAAAAAGTTTCCAGCTCCGCAAAACGGATCAATTTTTTTTGTCCCATTGTAATTTAACTGAGGTATCACTTTTTGGCGTACATCAACTCGGCAACTTTTTCCTTGTCTTCCTTTTCTTTTTTCAGGTCGAACATAGTACCAAATACACGGTCCCAAAGAGTGGTGCTTACGCCAAAACCCTTGTGTTCATCTTTGTAATGATGAAGGTGATGATTGCGCCATAAAGGTTTCATCCATTTAAAAGGAGGATTCCAGGCATGGATAGCATAGTGCATGGAACCATATAATAAATAACCAAAAATAAATCCGGGAAAAAAGATAAACGCATTCTCGTGAATAATGAAATACATCAGCGCAAAAATCATGGAAGAAATGATCAGGCTTGGAACCGGCGGCATAAACAATCGTTCCTTGTCCCTTGGAAAATGATGGTGGTTACCATGCATTACATAAATAAAACGTTGAGCCCGTTCACTCTCCGCCACCATATGAAACGCCCATCGGTGCATGATATATTCAAAAAACGTCCAGAATAACATCCCTGCCAAAAACAAAATTGCTATACGGCCGGAGGTAAATTCAAATTTCGAAGCGGCATAATAAGAAAAACCAATAATTACAGGCAAATACATCCCCCAGATAACAAGAGGGTGCGTTTTGGTTAAAAATTCCAGTGCCGGATTTTGAAACAGTGTTGCCTGGCCTTTATTATGAATCCTCTCAAACTTCATATCTATGTCGGATTTGAAAAGCAAATTTACAAAGTAGCGTCAAAAAGCGGTGAAAGGAAGGCGTTTCAAATGTTAAGTTTCGCCAAGATTTATGCTTTCCAGGATTAAACAGTGTAATTTTTCCTTATGGAAAATGCAGTATATTAATTTTATTCAATTACATTAAAGCCGCTGACACGAGGTTTTTTGATTTTGTGATGATATTGTGGCCCTTTTACTTCAGAAGTTCATCAATACGAACTGGTTTATAGTTCTTCATTTTCAGCCATTTCATCAGTTGGGGCAAATAAAAATAAAATCTATCTGTGCGTTTGGCATCTGTTCCTATATGCATCAGCAAGATAAATCCATTCAATCCCCGGGTATGGGTTTGCTCATAGTTAATAATGGATTGAAGGATATTATCTGAATTCCGGTAATTCTTGTCTTGCGGTGTGGTATAATCCGCATGACTTAAAGTGCCCGGAGTATAATTGATCAATTGTAAATCCATTTCATTTGTCCATACAGCAATCGAATCATTATACCACTCATATGGTGGAAGAAAGAAATGTGCGGATGATTTTGTAACACCAAATTTTTCCAATTCATGGTAATTCTTCTGAAGGTCCAGTTTGAATTGCTGTCTGGTGACAAGCAGGCTGTCTCGTTTTGTCCAGTCGCAATACAATAAATGGTCATCGCTGTGTGCTCCTAAATAATTACCATTCGATTTTAATTGCTGAATTATTTTATGGAAAGCCGGGTTGCGGTAAAACCTCCCTGTAAAAAAGAATGAAGCCTTTGTGTTGTTTTGCTTCAATGTTCTTAAAATAAATTCGCCGCCATCGGCAAATTCATCACCTGTAAAAACTATTGCCAGTTGCTTTTTTGTGCTATCTCCCCTGGTTATTGCGCCATAACTTTCAGCGAAGCCCCTTCGCGGGGCGAGTGCTTTTTTGGCGAATATTCTGCCTCCTTTGCAGCTAACAGGTAAATGAGTGATGCTGTTCCATCCATGGTAGGTTCATTGGTGCTGTAATCACCATAATCATCATGATAAACCGCAAGTTCACTTTGAAATTCTGCATATTCATCTGGCTCATACAGTTTGATGCCAATTAAATTTTTATAAATGCTCGTATAAACCGGGCCATCGACCATTCCTCCGTCAATTGGATAATGGCCAATATGAGTGAAGGCGGAATGAGGATCTGCGGGTGTATCTGCGTTCGCTGGCAACCCGTATACCATGCTTGTACCCCATGGATTGCAACCAAAAAGCCAGTCAAAATTTGCCTGTTCCAGTTCTTCAAATTGCCTGTCCCTGGTTAATTGTTTATACCAATAGCATTGTATTGCAAAGGAAGTTGTCAGGTTATTGCTGCACCAGATAAATGGAATGCCGCGGTAAAATGCATTTTCCTTTGCTTTGTTCCATACTTTTTGAATACCCTGCTTATAGTAAGTAATGATGGTGTCTTTATTCTTTGGAAAATTCTGAATGAAATTTTTATAATAACCTGCCCTGGGTGAATGGTCACGTTGCAACATTTGACGGGCTATTTCATAATGTCCTAAATTGATAAATGGATACCATTGGTAATGACTAGCGGTATCGGTACCTAACCAGGGTGTAATTTTTTCCTTCTTCGCATACGCAACGGCATTTACCAGGTAATACCCATTATCAGTTCCTTTTGAGTTAATGATCATGTCATGAATGGCTGCGTAGGCTAGTTCCAGGTCATCTACCCAATTGTCCTCAGCATAGATATAAGGCGATTTTACAGACGCTGTTTGTGTTACGCCTGGTTTTTTTAATGCAAATTTTAAGGCATCCAGTGCTTTATCATAATAGCCCTGTCTTTTATCTGTTGCTGCAAATACTGAGTCTGTTTTATAGAGCGTCTGAGCTAAGGCAAATACCGCAGCAAATTTTGCTGCCGTGGACGAGGTGCCATTTGTATTATTCAAAAACTTCCCCCGCTGCTGCGGTTCTCCATTTATGAAATACACCGGACGTTCGTATCCTTTTGCGTAAAATGTATCTTCTTTGGGCATGCGCATTCCCATGTGGTCCCTGTCGTCAGCAATTTGATTAAACATCCAATCCGGCCTGGGATGCATTTTTAGTAACCAATCCAATCCCCACTTAGCTTCGTCTACTACATCCGCAAGTCCATTTTTCCCATCCTGTCCGTTTGCTGATTTTTCATCCCGAAATATTTGTGGGAAATCACGATAAGCCATTAGCAAGTGGTACGTGGCATTGGCTGATGTAGTAGAGTACTGTAAATAATCGCTGGCATCATGCCAACCACCAACAACATCAATATGTGTACTGTCTTTAATGCCGGCCTTTCCTCCATACAATACATAACCGTCATGCGTATGGCAGCTGTCCTTTAAAAACGGATTGAAGCCTGTCCTTTGTTGTCGCATGTATCGCAAACAAAAATCGGCAGCACCATCATAAACATTTTCTCCAATGGTGAATTCTGGTGATTTTGTTTCACCTGCTTTCAGGTAATACCTGCCTGGCTTTTTGAAAGAAGAAAAATTCAGCCGATGGGTTTGAAGAAAGGGGCCATATGCTCCAAAAGCTTTTCCACTATTTCCGTTAAGAACCACCTTGTTTGAAGCGGCATCAATCAACTGGAAACTTTTTAAGGTTTGACTTTCCTTTGAGCACCATATGGCCACTTTTACTCCATTGGGTTTATAGCCCAGGAAGTTGATCCGTATCCACTTTGATTGTTCTGATGTTTTTTTAGAAAATGAAAATGTGCAAAGAAGTGCAAATAAGATAGAACCAAGGACAAGCCATTTCATTGAGGAAATTTACAACATTGCTCAATAGAATTGCCTGATGCAAAAGAATGTTCATTTGCTCTGCAGAGTGTAATCGTGTAATAACCTGATAGGTATCGGGATTCAAAGTGAAAAGTGGATGTGGTTCACGATAATAGCCACTGGTCAATCACTCTTCGACAAGCTCAGAGTGACAGGTGGCAAGCTCAGAGTGACAAGCCATCTACCTGCGTCTGAAAACTATAAACTTCTCTTACTTTTGTCAACCAAATTATTAGCATGAAACTGGTTTCATACCTCAAAGAAGATAATGACCAACTGGCTGTTTTGGTAAATGGTTTGTTGTACGACATGGAAAACCTGCATCCTGATCTTCCAAACAGTATGAGCATGTTTTTGAATTATTGGGAGGATGCCCTGCCCGTTGCTCAAGGTGGTGTGCAAATGATAGAAGAAGGAAAGATTGCCCAGGGAAAAGGGATACCTGTTGATAGCGTACAATTATTGGCCCCGATACCTTTCCCAACATCATGCAGGGACGGCTATGCTTTTCGCCAGCATGTAGCCGCAGCAAGAAGAAACAGGAAGGCGGAAATGATTCCGGAGTTCGATCAATATCCTATATTTTATTTTACAAATCATCATAGCATAAAGGGGCCGGGTGAAGTTAGCTGCATGCCCGATCATTTTGAGAAACTGGACTTTGAGCTGGAAGTGGCTGTTGTTATTTGCAAGCATGGAAGAAACATAAAAGCGGAAGAAGCCGATGAATACATTGGTGGATTAATGATCATGAATGATTTTAGCGCAAGGCGACTGCAAATGGAAGAGATGCTTTTGAATCTTGGTCCTGCCAAGGGAAAGGATTTTGCAACAACCATAGGTCCCTGGCTGGTTACCCCTGATGAATTAGAACCATTTGAAGTGCCATGCAAAGAAGGCCATACAGGTAAGAACTGGAATTTAAAAATGATATGCAAGGTTAATGATGTACAGGTGAGCGAAGGAAATTTAAGCGACATGGATTGGACCTTTGCCGAAATAATTGAGAGAGCATCTTACGGTGTTGATCTTTTTCCTGGCGATATCATCGGAAGCGGAACCGTGGGTACCGGATGCTTTCTGGAATTGAATGGCACAGGAAAACTACAGGACCCCGGTTACCAGGAACAATGGCTGCAAAATGGTGACGTAATTGAGTTGGAAATTGATGAACTGGGAGTTCTTTCCAATACTATCGTGGCTGAAGAAAGTGATTGGAGTATTTTAAAAAAAGTCTGAACCCGGATTTGGGTGGATTAAATAGATTAATCGGAAATCAAAAGAGTCTTCAAATCGAAGACTCTTTTTTATTTATGAATATATTTCACGTTAATCCGAAAAATCCATCCAAATCATGGTTCAGACGTTCAGACTTTTACCTTATTCATTCTTCGCACAGTGGCGCCACCTTTATTAGTGACTTTACCTAAGAAAGTATCTTTCACTTTCAGATCTTTTTCCGCATTTACTTCTGCACTTCCTACACCCTGGTTTTCGATATTCATGATTTGAACAACAAAGTCTCCTGCTTTAAATGCCCCTACACCTTTATTTTTTACAACGGCTTCATTAGCCTTACCGCTTAGTTTAACATCCCCTACACTTTTAATATTCAGGTCTAATTTTTTCACTGACAATTTCAAATCAACATCTCCAACATTTTTAGTGGAAAGATCAAGGTCGTCAAAGGATAATTGCTCCTGGGATGAAACATCGCCCACTGTTTTCAGGTCAAGCTCTTTTAAATTTTTGAACGTGACATACACTTTCATTTTGCCGGTATTCTTAAGGTTTTTATTTTTTATCTTATCCATATCAATAACGAGCTTATTGCCCTCGTTATGCACATTGAAATATTCCTGGAGGTTTTCATCCGCTTCTATCTTAACGCTTTCGGTATTTCCCTGCGACAATTTTAATTCGTAAACACCACTTGCCTGCAATGCATCGAAAGATGATACCGTAACATCCCGAGTTACCTTTTTCCCATTGCCTTCTATAGTTTCCCGGCTTTCATCATTTTTATTTTTTTGTGCATACACTAAACTGGTAAAAAACAGACCGACAAAAGAGAGGAACACGATTTTTTTCATAACCATGATTTTAGGATTATACTTTTAACGAAAGTCTTCGTAAAACGAAGTAAATCCTATTTTGTTACAGGATTTTTTAAAATAATTACAAGCGGCCAAAGAATGGGGGTGAGAGGCTGAAGTGAGCTTTTCAACTGTTTTATGCAAATTGCATCCATGGTTTTTGATTTTTCCCGGTTAACAACTGCAGAAAAGCAATATTATCTGCAACATGTTGTGGCTCCCCGTCCCATCTGTTTTGCCTCTACCATCGATAAAGAAGGGAATGTGAACCTGAGCCCGTTCAGCTTTTTCAATTTGTTTTCATCCAATCCGCCGATCGTTATTTTTTCCCCTTCACGAAGAGTGAGAGATAATACTACCAAACATTCCCTGCAAAATGTAATGGAAGTTCCGGAGGTAGTAATCAATATAGTGAGTTATGATATGGTACAGCAGGCTTCTCTGGCAAGTTGCGAATATCCAAAGGGTGTTGATGAATTTACCAAATCTGGTTTTACAAAAGAAGCTGCCACATTGGTAAAACCCCCGATGGTAAAGGAGAGTAAGGCCAAAATGGAGTGTAAGGTCATCGAGATAAAGTCCCTGGGAGAATTGGGCGGGGCCGGTAATCTTGTAATTTGTGAAGTGCTTCGCCTGCATGTGGATGACAGTCTTCTCGTGGACAATAAAAATTTCGACCAGGCCAGATTGGAGCATGTGGCCCGCCTCGGCGGCGATTGGTATTGTCATGTTTCAAAGGAAAATTTGTTTAAAGTGCCCAAGCCAAATATTAAACTGGGGATTGGTTTCGATGCCCTGCCTGAAAGTATTCGGAATAGCAAAATACTAACAGGCAATCAGTTAGGGCAGCTAGCCAATGTTCACGAAATGCCTGTTGTACAACCTTCATTTGATGACGGGCATTTAAAAAATATCATCCAGTATTTTTCCGTAGATCCCGATGAAATGGAAAAGGAATTGCACCAATATGCCGGTAAGCTGTTAGAAGACGGCAAGGTCGACGAAGCCTGGCAGGTGTTACTGGCTGACATTTAGTTTAGCAGAAAATGCAAATCAGAAATTGCATCTCCGGGTTATTTGCAAAAAATAATTCAGTTTGCCTGTTACCTTCCCGCTGCTATTAACTACTAATACTATGAGGAGATCTACCGCAAAACTCAATTAGAGAACAGGTTTTACAGGAGTGATCTTAGCACTGTAGTTCACTTAAAAATTTTTTATGGCAAACACAGTTCAACAGGAAATATTGCTGATGACTCACAGCAGCCTGTCAAAAAGAAATTTATGCGAAAGAAATAACCTGGAGATAAATAAACTGTTTTCAAACGTTGAACGTTTGGAACAGGCCTGTTGGAATGGAATGTTGGAGGATTTTCTTCCGGGCCTTGTAGTGAAAGCAGAGGGAAGAACACTTTTCATATGGGAAATACACAACGCCAAAAGCTTTTTACATATCGATCTTTGTGATCAGCCTGTTTCTACAAACAAAGAATTGTCTATTGACCCCTATATTTTTTTAAATCATGTTGACTATAATTAAGCTTTTAAACCCTGCTTCCTTTTTTCGATGCGTTGACGTAAATACTTAAAAAACCGGGAACGTTCTCTTTCGCTTACTGTACTAATCAGCGTGGATTTCCTTTTCAAATTCTGATTATGTTCGTACATGTTATCGCAGAAACGAACATCATTTGTTGCCATAAAATTGAGCACATTGTGAATTAGAAATGCAGTTTTGTTTCCATCCAACGTTATAAGAATATTACCTTCCAGTATAAGTATTTCATTAAAATACATTTGATATTTTCCCAGGGGTTTCTTCAGGTCATCAATCGAAAATTTATATCCCTGGGTTGCCTGGTATTCCAAATGAGAAATTAATTTTTCAGCCGCTTCATACAAAATATAGATCTCGTCTGAGTTCGAAAAAATATTTGAATCATAATAATAATCAATCTGGCGAAGGGTACTGTTAATGCTTTCAATATTCCAGAGCTCTTCAGAATCGAATTGGTTAAAATAACTGAGTGTCTTAATGCCCAGGTCATAAAATTCATCCGGGTAATCATCCAGCCTGAATTTTTTATTGGCAAAATCCGGGTGCTGCAGGATGTTCTTCATCCAGAAATAATATTTGAACGCAGCTATTTCGCGGATATGAAAATGATGAAAGAGCGGAATATCTTTGGCAAGGTAGGTCATGGTTTTTTCCTTAAACCCGCTCATATACTTCATCTGCTGCATTACATTCGATAAATACTCATCATACTTAAAAGTATGTGGATTTACGAAATTGCCCTTGAACATAAAGGCATCTGACTTCAGATTCAATAAATTGTCGAGAGATAAACCATACCGGACACAGATTTTATAAATCTCTTCCAGGCTTATTGGTTTTTCTCCTCTTATTCTTCTGTAAGCACTATCAGTGCTTACATCCATCACCTGTGCCAGTTCATCAACCAGTGAAATATGGGGTGGAAGTTTGGCCTTGATGTGTTGAAATATTTGTACCTGTAGTTCAGATGTTGACATCAGCTAAAAGCAGTTGAATGGTTTGGAATTTTTTTAAGCAGGATATTGAAAAACATATTTCTTTGTTTTTCGCTTACCTTACTCAGGATGGTGGCACGTCTCATTAAATTCTGGAGTTTGGAATATACATCATTGCAGAAAGCTTCGTCCTGCGTTACCATGTAGTTCAAAACACTGTAATTAAGGTACAAGACTTTTTTGCCATTTAGTATGGTCATTATAGTATTATCGCCAAGCACCACACGATTGTAATAAAACTGGAAATTCGATTTTTGATAATCAGGATTTTCTCCCGGGTAGAATTTACTACCGGTATCGGCCTGTGTTCTTAAATGTTCAATGACATCGCGTAAGGAACTGTATATTTTTTCGAGGTCGGAACCGGATCTAAAATAACCTGCTTCACGGTAGTATTCAATTTGCGAGATGGTACTGTTTACACATTCCGTATTCCATATCTCGGTAGATGGTATGGCATTGTATGTTCTTATTATCTGCTCACCAATGTCTTCAATATCTTTTGTGAGAATGTCCATTGAAAACTTCAATCCAACAAAATCCGGATGTTGTAAAATGGACTTCATCCAGAAAAAATAACGAAATGCAAATAAGGGCCTCGATAAAAAGTTGTGGAATATGGAAAAATCCTTAGTGAGATAAATGAGTTCTTTATTCTCAAAAGAAGCAACGAGTTTTAAATTATGAAGTATGTCCTTCAAATAAGATTTAAAACTGTAATTATCATTATTTAAATTAAAAGCTGTAAAGACAACGGAGTTTTCTTTACTATTTAAAGTATGGTCCAAAGAGAGATTAAAGGCTTCGCATAATAACTGGGCTTCCTCCAGAACCAATGGAGTTTCTCCTCTTATTCTTCTATAAGCGCTGTCGTTGCTGACATGGAGTAATTCGGCAACTACATCAGCTAGCGAGGTTTCAGCAGGAAGCTTTTCCTTGACCCTTTGAAATAGATATTCCTGTAATTTCTCAATAGCCATCAGTTAGTTTTGAAGTCCGATTTATTCCTACAAGTAAGTTAGGTCAAATTTACCGTGCTACACTTTTTTCTGCAATCCTAACTTGTAAAACACGGTTTCTTTTCTTGATTGATACAGGCAGTTCCTCTCCTGTTTGCATTTTAATGTATCCTCCGTCACCTCTCACAAAATGCGTAACAAAATTCAAATTCACAACAATGGAATGATGGGCACGCAGGAAAAGATCAGGGAGCAATAGTTCTTCAATGTCTCCTAACGTTTTTGATACTACGATATATTTTTTGATATCAAGAAAAACTTTGGTGTAAGCACCCTCTGCCTGGCAGTAAATATTGTGTGCTACTCAATAAACTCATAGCCATCGCGGTTCCGCAAAGCAATCTTTTGTTGAGAGGATGGCTGTTTAAAATTTCGCAGAAGATTTTCAATGTTTGCCTGGCCTTGTTGCTGTTCAACTTTTTGCCTGGCTTTTACTACCCCAGGTAGCAAATGAATCCGCCCACGACCTTTAGAAACGGTTCTTTCAAAACTAAGGACAATGTCTGACCAGCAATAACCCGGCGGCCTCAAAAATTGACCTGTGACCACACCCTATCCTCAATTTGTAATGTAGTTAAGCTATGGTTTTTGTTTTTCATCCTTCCAGGCCATCAATACGCCTTCTTGTGACAAAATTTTTATTTAGGTGAAAAAGCTTTTAGCACAAAACGCCACGGCCCTCGTTTTATAATTCGGACAAGCAAAAAAAGACAATCGCACGAACTAATTCAGGACGCTTTTGCAAAAAATGCAAAACTGCCGCTGCCACACTCATAATTCAATTATAAATAGGCTGCCTGTAAGAATACTTTAGCGTTAGAGCAAATCATTACACCAACTAAAACTCTGTTATGAAAAAATTACTCTCTGCAATACTGGTTATTATCAATTTAAATTGTTATGCACAGGCTAACAAATGGTTCGTTTCCTTTTCAGTTACCCCCACAATTGGTGGCCCCTCTGCTTCTCTTAAAAAGCAAATGATAGAACAGGGTCTTGACCACACAAGCAGTTTTAATTTTTTTGGTTTGGGAGGAACAACCAAGTATCCAGTTGCAATAAAGGATGCGGCCGTTCTATTAAGAGGAGGAGCCAGATTGAACGAGCGCCGCAGTATTTATTTTATAGTAGGCCAGGCAGCTGCCGGTAGCGTAGAAGGTTTTAAAAACGAAGGGTATTCGGATTGGATCCTAATTGGGGGCTCTTATGGGCAAAGCCTCGTGGTTGATTATAATACCTATCAATTTACTGCCGGTTATATGTATTCCTTATCCAATACGAGGTCCAAAATTGGCTTTGGTCCCTCATTCTTCCTGTTTGATTACTCAATCACCGAGAACAATGGTAGCAGTGAAAGCCATTCTGCTCTAAGTCCGGGAGCGACTTTCACAGCAAGAGTACCCTTAGGCCGGGAGAAAAAATTATTCGGTGTTGAACTTGTTTTTGAAGGAAACGCGGCCATGCCGGTTAAAATGAAAGGGGAGATGGAAGAAATAAACTTTCAAACTGGTACTGTCAACATGTTCTCTGCGAATATCGGAATAGCCTTCTCTTTCAGAAAATAGTTAACTCACTACCAAACACAACTGCTATGATTCCTACACTCATCCTCGTGCTGATTCGTCGCTACCAGAAAAATAATCCCCAACAGTTCCTGGTATTAAAAGCCAAACTGATTCCTGTAATGCGAGTAATGTTTCTCGTAGCCATTGCTTTCCTACTTGTTTTAGTAACAAGAGCACAGGAAAAGAAGCTTACATATACAGTGAAGAGAAACGGGAACAAGATCGGGCATATGTATGTAAGAGAAATTAGAGACGGAAGGTCGATTAGTTTGAAGCTACACTCCGATATTAAAACCAGTTTCATTATCAGCTTTTCAGCAAAGGGAGTTGAGGAAGCACAATATGATAGCGGGTTATTAGTGTATTCCTCGGTATACCAAAAACTAAATGGAAGTGAAAAGTTAAATAAACAGCTCAGGTATGTGAATGACAGCTATGTCATCAGCAATAATGGCAAAGAGGAAAGGCTTCATCATAAAAAGATCTATTACAATCTTGTGTGTATCTATAACCATGAACCAGTTGCCTCCACAGCCATATATTCCGACAAATATCAAAAGCTTTTAGCCATAGAGAAGGTGCAAGACCATCACTATCGAATCAAATTTCCGGACGGAAGTGCGAATGATTACTGGTTCGAAAATGGGGTATGCAAAAAAATAAAAGTCAACCACACCCTGTATAGCTCCATCATGGAACTAAATCAATAGACAAAACTTAAACAAACTACCAAACAGATTTTTTATGAAACTTTTTTTGACAGGAGTTACCGGCTATATCGGGCAAAAGTTAATGCAGGCCGCCATTGACAAGGGATTTATTGTTCACGCATTGGTACGAGATCCTTCTGCTACGCAATTACCGGCACATGAAAGAATTTATTATTTCAAAGGTGACATCACCGATTACGATTCCGTAATAAAATGTATGCAAGGTTGTGATGCAGTAATACATGCAGCAGGTATTACGCAATTATGGCACCATGACCGCAGTGTTTTTTACCGGGTGAATGTAGGAGGAACAAAAAATATCCTGGAAGCAGCCTGCTTTCATAATGTGAAAAGATTTGTGTACACCAGCACCTGCGGCGTGCTTGGACCATCATACAGCGATCCTGTAGCTGAAGAAGATCCACGTATTACTCCTTTTGAAAATGATTACGAAATCTCGAAACATTGTGCCGAAGAACTGGTAAAGGAATATTTACGCAGGGGATTGTTTACAGTCATTGTAGCGCTTTCCAGGGTATACGGTCCTGGTTTATTAACCAACGGCAATCCAATAAGTAAACTGATTGGAAATACGGTTAAAAGAGGAATTGGGTTTGTTCCCGATGCCAAACAAGTAGTAGGAAATTATGCTTTCATAGACGATGTTATTGAGGGCCACTTCCTGGCATTGCAAAAAGGATTGGGCGGTGAAAAATACAATCTTGGAGGGGAAAACCATTCCTACAAAGAGTTCTTCGATAATATTCGGAAACTCTCACCTCGTAAAATTCATCTCATTACCATTCCAAAATTCCTGCTAAAAATTGTAGGTAATTTAATTTATACAAAAAGCCTTCTTACAAAAACGCACAATCATCTTACTCCACAAACAGTTGAACGCCTTTATCAAAACCGCGCAGTAAACTGTAACAAGGCTATTCGCCAGTTAGGTTATCGAATTACTCCATTTGAAAATGGTATTCAACAAACCATTCAATTCTTAAAAGCTAAAAACTATGTGTAATAAATATGCACTAATAACAGGTGCCAGCGGGGGTCTCGGAAAATTTTTAGCCATCGAATGCGCAAGAAAAAACATGAATCTCGTTTTGGTTGCCTTGCCTGGAAGTGACCTCAATCATTTAAAAAACTATATCATCAAAACTTTCAACGTTAATGTGCTTTGTATAGAGACTGACCTTTCCGAGGAAAAGAATTGCTATCAACTCTATCAGCAGGTAAAAGACCACAACATTTCGATCTCGGTATTGATCAACAACGCGGGTATTGGTGGAACGTTTCCATTTGATGAGAAAGAGGCAGGGTATTATAGCAAGGTTATCGCATTAAACGTAATTACGCCAACCATTCTCTGTCGCCTCTTCCTGCCTGACCTTAAGCAGAATGCACCTTCATTTATTATGAATGTGAGCAGCCTTGCAGGTATTTTACATTTACCCCATAAGCAGGTGTATGGAGCTACAAAATCATACCTGCTTAGCTTTTCAAAAAGTCTGCGCAAAGAATTACGGAGAGACAAGGTTTCGGTTTCAGTTCTGTGCCCTGGTGGAATGAATACCTACTGGCGTCTCACGATGGAGAATCGTATGATGGGAACCTGGATCTCACGCCAATCGGTAATGGAACCTTCCGATGTCGCTGCCATCGGGATCGAAAAAATGATGGAAAAGAAAGAGTTGATCATTACTGGTTTCTGGAATCGTTGCTTCTTGCTCTGGAACCAGCTGTTTCCAAAAAGAATCAAAGATGGTTTAATGAATTACCAGATGAATAAATCGAAACGAAAGAAATCTCTCGTGCCTGCTTTGCAACCTCAATTTATAACTATAAAAAAATAGGTCATGGAATTCTATCAATTCATGCTAAAACGCTACCAGGATAAATTTCAACAGCCGACTTGTATTCTTCGGTTTCTCCTGATGGTTTCACCAATAGTGATTTTTACTGTCCTTATTCGTCATTCCTTACCCCTGGTTTTTCACGGCCTATTGATTGTAACCGGCTGGTGCACCTGGACTTTCGTTGAATATATTCTGCACCGTTTCTGGATGCATGATAAGAACAGCGGTTCAACAATGACAGAGTATCACGTGCACCATCATAAGAATCCAAACGAGCATGTAGTTACTAATTTTCACAGGATCGCCATGATGGCAGTTCTCACAGTATTGGTTTTGATAGCAAAGTACCTGGACAATTATTTCACTTTTTTTCTCGGGTTTTGTGTTGGTTTTGAAATGTATTTGCTGATACACCGCTTTATTCATTTGCGAATTGGTCAAAGAGTTTTTAAAAGGCTGGTACGATATCACATATATCATCATTGCAAATACACGGATACCTGTTTCGGGGTCACCGTACCATGGTGGGATGATCTTTTTAAAACTGTTCCTTCAGCGCCTAAAATAACACAGCGTATTGTCGATTTTTATTTCAAGGACCATACACAGTCTGAAAACCTGTTAGTAGTGGATTATGTTGATCCAATTCATGGTGACAGGGAAAAAAATTCCTGTAACCACGATTGTAGCAGTTGTAAAGTCAGTCTTAAAAACTGTAGTTCCCGCTAAGTAACTGTTTGTCATCTGACGTACAGGTAAGATTTCGTAAACCGGTCAAGTCAGTTCTTATTGTTAAACAAATGAAACGTCCTGCCAGTGGAAACAATTTTTTAACCAAAAACTTTTGTTATGAAAAGGAAAATTTTGCTCTGCTCTTTAGTGCTTCTTGCTTCTGTGACACTAAAAGCCCAGGTAATAATTAGCGGCACCATTAAAAGTAAGGAAACGAGTGAAGGCGTCTCTTCTGCTACTGTATCAGTAAAAGGCAAGACAAACGTTACGGTGGCAGATGAAAAAGGAAAATTCAGTCTCACCACAAAATCACTTCCTGTTACGCTTGTGGTTTCGCATTTCAATTTTGAAAGCACAGAGATCCTGGTAGTTAAAGAGGAAACGCTCAACATCAACTTAAATTCATTGCCACCTTTAAATGCAGTGACCGTTGAAGGTGGTAGAGATGCACGTATCCATCCCAACGTTATGACATTGGCAAGCTCTTATGAAAGAATAGGACCGTCGCAAATACGGAATTCTCCGGTACCCGATCCCTATGATTTGTTGCGTTCATTAAAAGGTGTTGACAATGTTCAGTCAAGTCTTACCATGAACTCGTTCAGTACACGCGGCTTTAATGGAAGCGGAAGTACCAGAGTAAACCAACTTTCCAATGGAATGGATAATACCACGCCAGGTTTGGGATTTCCTGTTGCAAATTTTTCAGGTCCCACATCGCTGGATATTGAAAGCATCGAATTATTGCCAGGTGCCTCTTCTGCCTTATATGGTACTGGTGGTATGAATGGAACTATTCTTATCAATAGTAAGAATCCATTTAAATACCAGGGATTGAGCGTAAGTATAAAACAAGGTATGATGCACGTTGATCAAAAGCAGCGTGACAAATCACCTTATAATAATATGGCGATACGTTATGCAAAAGCATGGAATAACAAATTTGCTTTTAGCCTGAGTGGCCAATACTTAAAAGCCAATGACTGGCTTGCCAACGACAGTAGTAATTATTTGGGAGAAGGTCCAATAGGTAAAGTCGTGCCCGGAACGAGGGTATCCGATCCTAATTACAACGGAGTAAACGTTTATGGCGATGAAGCTTCCACTAATATTAAGCAGGTTGCTAAACTGATGGAACTAGGAGGTTTGATACCGCCTGGCTCTCCTTACTTAGTAGACAGCGTAAATGTATCAAGGACGGGCTACCATGAAAAAGACATTGTTGTTGATCCAAATGCAAAAAACATAAAACTATCCGGAGCCCTTCACTATAAACTTACCAACAAAATAGAAGCGCAGTTAATGGGTTACATTGGAATGGGGAATACGGTTTACACTGGAAATAATCGCTACGTTCTTAAGGACATTAAAATTGGCCAGTACAAATTAGAACTAAGACACCCGGATTGGTTTTTCAGGGTATACACAACACAGGAAGATGCAGGTGAATCATACAGTGCTACTCTTACCGCTTTGAATTTAAATAATCAGTGGAAGGATCATGGTACCTGGTTCGGTCAGTATACAGGCGCATTCCTTACTGGGAAAGCAAGTCTTGGGATGAATAGTCAACAGGCACATGCGTTTGCAAGAAACATAGCAGATAAGGAGAGACCATTACCCGGCACTCCCCAGTTTGAACAATTGCTGGATAAAGTAAGAAAGACCCCGGTTTCACAAACCGGTAAGGGAGGTTTGTTTTTGGAAAAATCACAACTGTGGATGGAAGAAGCCCAATACAATTTTTCAAACAAAATAAAATTTGCAGAAATTATTGTTGGAGGTAATTTAAAACAATACGTCCTCAATTCAGAAAACACGATTTTTATTGACAAACCTGGTCAGCCAATCAGGAACAATGAATTTGGTGCGTATACACAGATCTCCAAAGCATTATTTAATGATAAACTGAAACTCTCCTTTGCAGGCAGGATGGACAAAAATGACGATTTCAAAACACAATTTACGCCACGTGCAACCGCGCTGGTAAAACTGGCAAAGGACCAGAACCTTCGTTTCTCTTACCAAAATGCTTACCGTTTTGCAAGTACGCAGCAGAAGTATATCCACCTGGATGTCGGTTCGTACACTTTATTAGGTGGATTACCATGGATAATGGACAGCATGAATGTGAAATCAAACCCTGTTGTCGATGCTAAGACCGGAAGCCCGTTTGTATACCAGGAACTAAAGCCTGAAAAAATGCGCTCATTCGAACTGGGATATAAAGCATTTTTCTCACGCGATTCAAAACATGGTTTGTTGCTTGATGTGTATGGGTACTTAGGAAGCTATCGTGACTTCCTGGGAAGAAATATTTTGTATCAGCCAGGTTCAAAGAAGGTTTATTCTACCGTTCTTAATAGCAGCACGGAAGTTAAAACGTATGGATATGGCCTCGGGCTGGATTATCAGCTTCCCAAAAACTTTTCTTTGTTTTTTAATGGTTATTCAGACGTGATTACGGATGTACCTTCAGGTTTCGCGGATTATTTTAACACTCCAAAATACAGGTTCAATACAGGTATTGCCAATTCAGGGTTTGGCAAAAAGCAAAAACTCGGATTTAATTTGATGTTCCGTTGGCAGGATAGTTTTGAATGGCAGGGTGAATTGGCCAATGGTCCCATAGAAGCCTATGGTACTTTAGATGCACAGGTGAGTTACAAAATGCCAAAGATTAATTCGGTTATTCGGTTAGGCGGAACCAATGTGATGAACCAATATTACAAAACAGGTTATGGAAACCCCGAGATAGGAGGTTTATACTATTTGAGCTATGGTTTTCACCTATAGTATTGAGAAGCCTTAAGTCAGTATTAAAATCAGCATAGCAGAGCATCCGTACCCTTTTCATTTCATCAGGTTCTCAATCCTTAATTTTGCGCTTCATTCAAAAGAACTATGCAAACAGCGCAATTATCGGAGCAGGAACTTGTACGCCGTGAAAAATTGGAGGAACTGAAAAAATTAGGTATCGACCCTTACCCTGCGGCCTTATATCCTGTGAACAATTATTCTGCAGAGATTAAGGCCTCATTCAGGGACGAAGAAAAAGATCTACTAAGTGATGTATGCCTAGCCGGCAGAATTATGAGTGTTCGGGACATGGGCAAAGCCAGTTTTGCAGTATTGCAGGACTCACATGGAAGAATCCAGGTCTATGTTCGAAAGGATGATCTTACCAAAGATGGTGATTCAAGCTTGTATGATATTGTGTGGAAGAAACTTTTGGATATTGGTGATTTTATCGGAGTAAAGGGATTCGTGTTCCGCACCAAAACAGGAGAGATCTCTGTTCATGTAAAGGAATTCCACTTTCTTGGAAAATCACTTCGACCATTGCCGATTGTGAAGGAAGCGGAAGGACAAACCTTCGACGCAGTAACCGATCCTGAATTCAAATACCGCCAGCGTTATGCCGACCTGGTTATTAATCCCGCGGTAAAAGAAACGTTTGTTAAGCGTACGCAGCTCATTAATTCCATGCGTGAATTTTTGAATGAACATGGAGCACTGGAAGTGGATACACCAGTTTTGCAAAGTATCCCCGGTGGAGCAGCAGCACGTCCTTTTAAAACGCATCACAACGCGTTGGATGTTCCTTTTTATTTGCGTATTGCAAACGAGTTGTATTTAAAACGATTAATTGTAGGTGGCTTTGACTGGGTGTATGAATTCAGTCGCAACTTTAGAAACGAGGGAATGGATAGAACGCATAACCCTGAATTCACAATTCTTGAATTTTATACTGCCTACAAAGACTACCTGTGGATGATGAATGTAACGGAACGTTTACTTGAAAAGGCAGCCATCGAGGTCTGCGGGACAACTGATGTACAGGTGGGCGATAAAATTATTTCCTTCAAAGCTCCATTTAAAAGAATCTCTATTTACGATGCAATAAATGAGCATACCGGTATTGATGTAAGTGAAATGGACGAGTCGCAACTGCGGGATGCATGCCGAAAATTGCGTCTGGATGTGGATGAAACGATGGGCAAAGGAAAATTGATTGATGAGATTTTTGGTGAGAAATGCGAAGATCATTATTTACAGCCGACTTTTATTATTGATTATCCTGTTGAAATGAGTCCACTCACAAAAAAGCACCGTAGTAAGGCAGGACTGGTCGAGCGATTTGAATTAATGATCAACGGGAAGGAAATTGCGAATGCTTATAGTGAGTTGAATGATCCAATCGATCAGCGTGAACGTTTTGAAGAACAGGTTCGATTAATGGAACGAGGTGACCTGGAAGCCATGTACATCGATCATGATTTTTTAAGGGCACTGGAATATGGTATGCCTCCAACATCGGGCATCGGAATTGGCATAGATCGACTGTGCATGCTGTTAACGAATCAACCTTCTATTCAGGATGTGCTGCTCTTCCCTCAAATGAGGCCGGAGAAATTTGGCAATGACCCGGAACATCCGACGGGTGATACAATAATAATTAAGGAATAACACTGATTGAGATTTTGTAGCCAGGGCTTGTGTTCCCCACAAGCTTTTTGATATACTCAACGACAGCTGATTTTTGATGGCTCGTAGAGCTGAACGATCAATCCAAAAAAATGTCTTTCATCAATTTTTGCTGGGGGTTCACTGCATATTTTTCAAGATCAGTGATGCCCTCCTGTTTTAATACATCATCATCAATAAAGAAATTTCCTGTGCATTCAGTTGATGGTCTTCCTAAAATATGATAGGCTGCATCTGCAACAATTTCAGGAGTTCTGCTCATTTGTATTAAAAAATCTCCACCTAATAAATTTTGTACTGCCGCTGTTGCAATGGTTGTTTTAGGCCATAATGCGTTCGCGGCAATTTTGAATTGTTTTAATTCTTCCGCCAGTCCCAAAACAATCATACTCATTCCGTATTTGCTGATAGTATAAACCAGGTGTTGGGCGAACCATTTGGGATTTAAATTAAGTGGTGGAGAAAGATTAAGGATATGGGCATTGCCTGATTTTTTTAGATGAGGAATACATGCCTTACACATAAAAAAAGTTCCTCTTATTTCAATGTCCATCATCAGGTCGAATCGCTTGGGCTCTGTTTGTTCAGTTGGAGTTAAACTAATAGCACTTGCATTGTTGACCAGGATATCAATGCCGCCAAATGTTTCTACAGTTTTGTTGACAGCCGCCTCTATCTGGTCTTCGGAGCGGATATCGCATTGTAATGGCAATACTTTTACACCAAGCTTTTCGATTTCTTCCGCAGCTGTATATATTGTCCCTTCCAACTTTGGGTGGGGCTCGGTAGTTTTTGCAGCAATAGCAATGTTGGCGCCTTCCCTTGCCAATCGTAATGCAATCGCTTTTCCAATTCCGCGACTTCCACCTGTAATTAGGACCGTTTTGTTTTTGAAAGACATAAGCAATTGTTTTAAAATCAACTTCAACAAAAAATAAAAAGTCGAATAAGCTGGCTTTGAATAGTGATCCCCTTCTTCCCGATAAAGCGGACGGGATAGTCTTAATATTCTGCTTGCCTCGGTTTTGTTTTCATGATATCATCAATTCTTTTCAAAACTTCTGCATCCAATTTAGGTAACACGTTTAATGCTTTTAAATTTTCTGTGAGTTGTTCTTTTCTGGTGGCACCCAATATAGCTGTTGTTACATTTTTATTGCTAATACACCAAGCAATTGCCAATGTTGCTAACGATGTTTCCAACTCATTGGCTGTTTCTCCTAAATTTTGCACCCGGGCCAGTTTGTCTTCTACCATCCATTGGTCTTTCAGCCAATCAAATCCTTCCAGTGCAAAACGGCTTCCTTCAGGGATTCCATTGTTGTATTTGCCCGTAAGTAACCCTGAAGCTAATGGACTCCAGATAGTTGTTCCCAGTCCTACCGTTCTGAAAATATCCAGGAATTCGTATTCCATTTTATTTCGCTCCAGCAAATTGTATTGAGGTTGTTCTACGGAAGGACCAATCAATCTATACTGCGAGGCAACACGGTGCGCTTCCATAATTTCACCTGCGCTCCATTCACTTGTTCCCCAGTATAAGATCTTTCCCTGTTGTAATAAAATATTCATGGTCCACACCACTTCTTCAATCGGAACATTTTTATCGGGGCGATGGCAGAAAAAAATATCAAGGTAGTCTAGCTGCAATCGTTGAAGCGCCTCATGGCATGCTTCTGTTAAATGTTTCCTGCTCAACCCTTTTTGGTTGGGTTTATTTTCTTTTCCTCTCCATCCAAAAAAAGCTTTGCTGCTAACAGAGTAGGAAGTTCGGTCCCAGTTCTTGCTTTTCAACACACGCCCCATTAATTTTTCACTTTCACCTCTTGCATATACTTCGGCATTGTCAAAAAAGTTTACACCATTATCGTAGGCAACACCCATTAATTCATCCGCAATGGAATCATCAATTTGTTTATGAAAAGTAACCCAACTTCCATATGATAAAACGCTAAGCTGAAGTCCTGTGTTCCCCATTCTCCTGTATTCCATATTTTCAATTGAAACTTTTAAAATAATTGAATTTGAAGATATTGCGAATTAAAGAAAGTGGAATAGAAGAGCGAAAAGACAGAGGAAACTGAATGATAAAAATTGAATTCTATTTTCCACTTATTGTTTGTTTATACAAAGAGTTTAATTAAAAGCCATTACTCCATCAAAATATTCCCGGTCATTTCTGGAGGCACCGGCAAATCCATCAATTCTAAAATCATCGGAGCAAGGTCGGCCAGTTTGCCTGCGCGTAAGTTTCCCCTCCATTCATTGTCAATGATGAAAAATGGAACAGGGTTTAAGGTGTGAGCCGTGTTTGGTGTTCCGTCCTCATTGATCATGTAATCAGCATTACCATGATCTGCAGTAAGGAAAATGGTATAGCCGCTTTTCAACGCCGCACTTACCACCCGCTCAACGCATTTGTCAACTGTCTCCACAGCATTAATAGCTGCCTGCCACACACCGGTATGACCAACCATGTCAGCATTTGCATAGTTAAGGCAAATGAAGTTTGCTTCTGCTTTTTCAATCTCAGGAAGAATAGCATCCGTTACACCGTATGCACTCATTTCAGGCTGAAGATCATAGGTCGCCACTTTTGGCGAGGGCACCATGATCCTGTTTTCGCCCTCGAAAGGTTTTTCCCTGCCACCACTGAAAAAGAAAGTGACATGAGGATATTTTTCTGTCTCGGCTATCCTGATTTGTTTTAAATGATTTTGTTCCAAAACCTCACCTAAAGTATTATTGAGATTATCGGTGTCAAAAATGATTTGAACGTTTTTGAATGTAGCATCATATTCCGTCATTGTTGTATAGTGCAGCTGTAAGGGGCGCATGTTTTGTTGGGGAAATTCCATTTGTGTCAGTGCCTTTGTTATTTCCCTGCACCTATCTGTGCGAAAGTTGAAGCAAATGGCAACATCG
>Ga0193740_1000053_pt1 | contig 29349 bp, 28 predicted proteins | sample L2s1metaG_FD_145072 | JGI IMG/M metagenome (GOLD analysis project Ga0193740, IMG submission 145072) | Soil microbial communities from a riparian zone of the East river system, Colorado, United States - L2s1 | ecosystem: Environmental > Terrestrial > Soil > Riparian zone | place: USA: East River... | reverse complement strand
TTGCTGTCAATACTATAAACAGAAGTTTTAAAATCTTCGGCAGATATTTTACCGAATTTTACAGGAGATTTATCCTGTGCATGAGAGTTGATAAATAACAATACAAGAGCGGCAGATAAGATAAATTTTCTCATAGTAGCAGCAGTTTTGGTTTGCGATGTGGTGTTAATTTAATTCAAAATCGACAAATATTGAAACAAAAACGAACAATATTGATCAAGCAATTAGCTTCAGAGTTTGGATTTAACTTCTGTGGTATTGCCCGGGCAACAAAGCTTGATGATGATGCCCGTCGGTTAGAATGTTGGCTAAATAAAGGGATGCATGGCAATATGAAGTATATGGAAAGATATTTTGATATGAGAATTGACCCTGGTCAATTGGTGCCGGGTGCAAAAAGCGTTATAACATTATTGCTAAATTATTTTTCGGGAGATAAACAAGATGCCGGGGCTCCAAAAATTTCAAAATATGCTTATGGAAAAGACTATCATGAAGTGATCAGGGAAAAATTAAACAAGCTAATTGAGTCGATCAAAATCAATATAGGAGAAATTCATGGCCGCGGATTTGTAGATAGTGCGCCGGTCCTGGAAAGAACATGGGCTCAACGCAGCGGCCTCGGATGGATTGGTAAAAACGGGAACCTGATCAATAAAGAAAATGGTTCCTTCTTTTTTATTGCAACATTGATAACTGATCTGGAATTGGAGCCTGATGATCCTTTTGCAAAAGATTATTGCGGCACTTGCACTCGTTGTATCGATGCTTGTCCTACCGATGCTATTTTACCGGGTAAAATTGTCGATGGAAGTAAATGCATTTCTTATTTCACCATTGAATTAAAAGATATGCTGATACCAAATGAGATGAAGGGCAAATTTGAAAATTGGATGTTTGGTTGCGATATCTGCCAGGATGTTTGTCCATGGAATCGCTTTTCAAAGCCGACAAATGAAATTGAGTTTACTCCTTTACCTGAAATTCTCGATCTGTCAACCAAAGAATGGGAGTTGATGACAGAAGAAAAATTTAAAAAAATATTTGATCATTCACCATTAAGCCGAAGTAAACTCAAGGGCATTCAAAGAAATTTGAAATTTATAAGCCAGCCTTAGCGTGAATAATTGAACTGCCAGCCCAGTCGTAAAGTCAGTCTTTTTAAATTATATTGATAAGTTTCAAAAGTGTTTTCACATGGCGGATTAAAACATTGTACCACAATTTCCTTTATCTCTTTAAAACTCTTATAAGAATAGCCTAATCCAAATGAGAAAGCATTTTTCCTGTCAAGACCTGTTGCAAACCCCAGTATCCCATTCCAATAAAGGCCTGACTTATATTCATGGTCTACTTCATTCCAATTAGTGATCCTTTCATCTTCCCATACAAAGTTTATTCCTACATCGCCTTGTATAAAAAAGCCATGATTGCGGGGTGAAAGATATTTTATTCCGGAAAGGTAAACAGGTATGCTACGATAATAATAATAGTCAAGTCCTGTACCGATACCCCCAAACCATGTTTTATACCGAATACCGTTCAATATTTCAACATGAAAGTTCGTGTTCTGCTCTCCTTCCACTATACCGGTTGAAATCTGTGAGCTAAAAATTTTCTTTTCCCCGAAGAAGTCCTTTTGGACCTTTTTTATTTCCTGTGCTGTGATCCCACTTATGATCGCAATGAACGACAGCAGTATTAAAAAAGTTTTTTTCATAGTTAATTATTTACTGCCAGTTTGCTGATCAATGAAAGGCTGGAAGGATTCGAATAATTATATTGATACAAACCACCTTTTGCTACCACTAACAATCTATTGTTCCATGCTATCACATCATAGGTCTCGATGTTTTTCACCCTACCAAGCAACTGCAGGCTAAACACATTTGATGTATTGTACACTTTTAATCCATCGCTGCCATCGCAAATAAAAAGCAAGTCACCATCTTTAGCCAATCCATGTGGATTTGTAAGACCATAAGTTTTCACAAGTTGTGGCGACATTACATTCTGAACGTTGATAACATCAAGTTGATTATTCGTGCCCTGGCAAAATGTTCCTGCACGCAGTGTAACAAAAGCGTAAGTATTATCAGCTACTACAGGATCGCAGGCCCGGAAATGTCCAGCGAAACCTTCACGGGCAGGAGCTACCGGGTTGGATATATCAAAAATGAACATGCCATTTGAAGAACCTAAAAACAATTTGTTTTGGAAAGGGTAAATAGTTTCAATGTTCCAGCCAGCACTAATAGTATTCCGCAACTGCGGATCATTGACAGTTGAAATATCCAATACCTTTATACTTGAGGTATTTACAGCATATAAATAATTATTTATAATACTAAATCTTGACATAGAACCAGCGATACCAGTTACAGGTGCTGTGCTACTACCCGAACTTGTACCGGACTGAGAAGAACTAGATGCCATGAAAAAATCACGTCTTATCCAGCCACGACCAGCAGGTGGCTGATCAATCGTTTCTTTTATTTTTCTTTCCGTCCATCCAACGATCATTTTGGTTGAATCCTGTACAAAACCTGGGGCATATACTCGTTCAGGAAAGATCTTAGGCACCACTTTTTTTAATGTTGCGTTTAATGGATCGGTGATATCCACAACCACAAGATCAGTAAACAAGTCTGCATACAGCGTTGGGCCCTTTACTGCTATATCTACATTTCCGGGTATGTTAATGAATGATTTTATTACCGGACTTGCAGGATTACTGTTATCGATAATATGTACTCCTTTATTTACTTCATTCAGGAAAATATAATTTCCATACATATATATTTTGCCGGGATTAGAAATAGAAACCGCCGTGCTGCTTTTTATTTCAGCCTGTACTTCTGCTTTGCTTTTATAAATTGGTTCAAACACAGAATAGGTTTTGGTTATTTTGTCTTTGAGACAAGACTGTAATGCGAAAACGGTAATTACCAAAAAAGGTAAAAGGATAATTTTTCTCATAAAAGCAATTTTAAGGTTGACAACAGCCAGTAAATAACCGTTGCATTATTTCTTAGAATTTAAAAGAACACCGGTTCTAAGGCCAACAAAAAATAAATATCTCTTATTTTCAAAAGGATTATCAATGAGCTTGGTCAAATGAAGATCTGCAACAGGGCCAAGATTCCATTGTAGTCGTTTTCCATTTGCTATTGTCCAGGAAAAACCGGTTGACAAACTGAACTGGGTTTTGTTTAGCTGACTTTTATTTTCATAATAAATACCGTTGAAGGCCGTGTCATACATAATTGCATTGCTTGCTATAAGTTGGCCAATGGTAAAACCTGCACGCCATGTAAAAGGCTTTGTTTTATTCTTATTCAATTGCCATTGAAATAAAAATGGCACTTCAATAAAATGATAATGATTAGTGTGTTTCGCTGTGCCAGTACCTGCATTGTATACCTGGCTGGCATTACGATCAAAAAGACTGGAATATTGACTATTTAGATTACTGCCTATAAGCGAATCTCTCCTGTTCCCAATATGAAGGACGTTGCTGTAATAACCATATTGCAAACCCATTGAAATACTGGTGCGGGATGATAGCCTTCTTTGTGCAATAACACCAACCTGCAAAGCAAAACCAGATTTAATATCAGAAGGCTTTTGTCGCACAGGAGGTGGCGCCGCAGATCCACTTCCTGTAGTTGGGCTTTGATAATTTAAATCCGCGCTTTTTAATCCTCCAAAAGAAATACCATTATCGTTTAAGGAAGAAATACCAGGTGTAATGTATAACCCCCATTTCCATTTTTTTTCTGACAGATTTACGATTTGAGGAGCAGGTTCTTTTGTTGGATCTGCTTTCAAAAGAGTATCCGTTTTTGGTGTAGCATTCTTTTCTTGTTCACCTGTCAGGGTTTTTGCAGAATCAATTTTATTTTCAACCGGCTTTGCTTCCGGCTGAATGATCTCCTCCTTTTTTTCGTTCGTTTCAGGATTTGTTTTTAAATCTTTAGATGTACCATCAACAACCCCGTTTTTCGTTTTTGAATTTGCAGATACAATAGCAATAGAAGCTTCGGGCTTTTGAACTTTTTTAGTTTTTACAGGACCTTGCTTCTTGTTAGTTTCATCCTCATTGTGCCTTGGCTTACTGATCTCATTTTTAGAAACAGCGATATCTTTTTTATCAATCGCTGATCTATCACCAATTAGCTTATTTTCTGCTGCCTTACCAGTTGTATTCTTTGTTTCTTCAGGCTTTGTTGTTTCTGTGTTTTGTTTTATTGCTGAGGAAGTATTGATTTCATTTGTAGATTGAGAATTGGCCTCTTTTTGCTTTTCTTCAGGGGAATCTTTTTGGACAGTTTTTGCAACATCAGTTTTTTGTTCGCCAAATAAATTGTTGCGTTGCCAATAGCCGAGTAATCCAACCCCCGCCAGCAAGAATATAACAACGAATATTCTTCTTTTCTTTTTCGTTTTAATTCTTTCTTCCACACGCAGCCATACATTATCTGACGGCTTGAACCTCAGCTCCTGCATTTCGGAAGAAACTTTTTTCTCAAATTCATTTTCCGGCATATACACCAGTTTTAAAATTTACCTGCTCATTTTTTTTAATCCAGCTGATCAATAAGGCTCTTGCTCTTGCATACTGCGATCTTGATGTTCCTTCATTTATTCCCAACATCTTTCCTATTTCAACATGACTAAATCCTTCCACGGCATGCAGGTTAAATATTGTTTGATAACCAATCGGTAATTGCCTCACCAGGTCCGCCAGTTCTTTACCCGTCATTTTTACTTCCGGATTATCATCCGCTACGGGGTGAAGGTTCTCATTATCAAAAGAAAAATCATGATTGTAACGGGAATTTTTTTTCAGAAAATTCAGGGCAGTTGTTACCATTATTCTTCTTATCCATCCACCCAATTCACCTTCATATTTATATTGGCCAAGGTTCCTGAAAACTTTTACAAACCCATCCTGCAACACATCTTCAGCATCATCTATTGATTTGGTATAACGATAACAAATACCCAGCATGGTTTCGGCAAAATGGTCATATAGCTGCCGCTGGGCAGCCGGAATTTCCCTGATGCAATCCTTTACCAGTTTTTGAGTATCCATTATCCTTTCTTACAGGTTCTGACAACAAGTTTTTCTTTAACGTTGCATTGCGAATTTTAAACTATTTAATAACAATTCCGTCAGAGGCATTACTTATTTTTACGAAACTGAAAATTGCTACCATGAGAATAATTACCAATTGCCTGCTTACCAGCCTGGTTATTTCCATTTCTCTCTTATCATGCCAAAAAGAAGTAAAAAATGATAGCCCCCGAACTGGTGGAGGCACAGGTGCAGTTGTAAACCCAACCCCTGTCCAGGGAACTGTTACAGGTAAAGTAGTTGATAATAACAATAATCCAGTTGCAGGCGCAACTGTAAAAGCAGGTAGTAATACTACAACTACTGACAATCGTGGTCTGTTTCGTTTTAATAATATACAGCTTGATAAATATTCGGCAGTGGTAATAGTAGAAAAAAGCGGTTTCTTCAAAGGATACCGTGTATTTTCTGCTTCTCCTAACAATACAAATTTTGTTAAGCTAAAGCTTGTTCCAAAAACTTTGATCGGGAATATTGATGCTGCAGCAGGTGGCTCAGTAAATCTGCCTGATAACTCTAAAATTACTTTGCCTGCATCGGGTGTTGTGGTAAAATCAAATAATCAATCTTATTCGGGCAGTGTAAAAGTTTATGCTGAGGTGATCGATCCTACATCAGCTGATATTGCACAAATAGTTCCCGGAAGTTTCCAGGGTACTGATGCAGATAATAACCGGGTAACTCTAAAATCCTATGGAATGCTTGCGGTGGTACTGGAAGGCAATAGTGGTGAACAATTGCAAATTGCAACTGGTAAAACTGCAAAACTTAGATTCACTATTCCTTCTTCTTTACGTTCAACTGCGCCAGCTACTATTCCACTTTGGTCAGTTGATGAAACAACTGGTCTATGGGAGCAAGAAGGTAGTGCCACAAAAGGAACCGATTATTATGAAGGTGATGTTAGCCATTTCTCTTTCTGGAATTGTGATGTAAGCAGTCAAACTATTTTTCTTGAAACGACAATAGTAACTGCAGAAGGGCCATTGAGCCATGTACTGGTAAAACTTACCAGGTCCAATGGCTCGTCAAGCTATGGTTATACAGATTCATCAGGGCACGTTGGCGGCCTCGTCCCTAAAAATGAAGCCTTGACACTTGAAGTACTGAACACCTGTAACCAGGCGATCTATACAAAAAATCTCGGACCATACAGTGCAAATACAAATATTGGAAGATCACTGTTACACTTTCTCCTTTAAATACATTGCAGATAACGGGAAATGCTGTGAATTGCAGCAATCAGCCTGTTACAAATGGCAATGTGCTTGTTTACTTTGAAGGCCAACTTTACAATCGTCCTGTAAACAATGGTAATTTTTCGTTGACCATTACCCGTTGTTCAAATAGTACAGGTGCGGTAGAAATAGTAGCAGTGGATAATGTTGCCAACCAACAAAGCAGCAGCCCATGGACAGGATCAGCATCAACCGGAACGATAAGTACCGGTGCTATTTCCGCATGTGGTGTATCATCAGTTAGCTTTATCAATTATTCTGTCGATGGCTCAAATTATAATTTGAGTACTGCAACACCTGGAGATTCAATTTCTGTCTTTGGCAGCGGTTCCAGCGGAACGAATCAAACCGCAACAGCCGTTTTTGGTTTTAGAACAAGTCAGCCAAATATAAACATTAGCTTTTCTACACAAGGAGCTGCTGTTGGCATATTCACATTACACTATTTATCAGTTAATCAATATGATTCAGTTTCAGTAGTAGCTCCTTTCAATATAAATATTACGACTTATGGAGCACCGGGCCAGTTTATAGAAGGAAATTTTACAGGTCAAATTCGTGATATAAGTAATAACCTTCACACTGTGGCTGCTACATTCAGAGTAAGAAGAAATTAATAGTGTACCAGGACTAAAAGCCCAATCATAGATATTTAATTAACCTCAGCTTAATGGCTGGGGTTTTTTATTTCGACATTTAATAAAAAAGGGCCACCTCGTGGTAGCCCCTTACTGCTTATATAAACCGAAAATCAAAACTCATATTGCAGGGTCAGCAGGTGTATTTGTGTTATTATCCCGGTCCATACTTTTGTTTGAATAATTCAAATGGATATACTTCATTCTATCTTAGAGGGAACGGACTATAATATCTCTACGCCTTTTTCTTTATAAGCATCAAAAATTTTTTCTCCGGGATCTGATTCCGTGATCATAATATCTAATACATCAAGATCTCCTATTTTTAATTTTTGTTGGGTATTTATTTTTTCTGCGATCGTCAACGCCACCACTTTTTTTGAAGACTGGATCATTGCTTTTTTCACCTGGACTACATCCCAATCATTATCAGTAAGCCCATGTTCGGCATCAATTGCGTTTATGCCAAGAAAACAAATATCTGCGTTGATCTGTTTGATCTTTGTAATAGCATCCCCACCAACCGTGATCTTTGAATTCTTTGAAATGCGATCACCGATAAAGATCACCTCTATATTTGGATGTTGAATGTATTCCATCGCCGCAGGCAAGCTGCCGGTAAAAAAAGTTGCCCGTAAATGTTGTGGCAATGCTCTTGCTAACTCCAGGATCGTCGTTCCGCCTGTTGTAAGAATGAACATGCCGTCTCGAATTAACCGCACAGCTTTTTGGGCGATCATCTTTTTATTATCATGAGAATAAACGCCATTGGTTTGAAAAGAAACATGAAATGATTTGGATAAAGCACCGCCATGTACTTTAATGATGTCACCCGTTTCAGCTAGTTCGGATAGATCACGGCGAATAGTGTCTTCAGAAACGCTGATCGCCTCACAGAGATCCGAGGTTAAAACTTTATTGTGAAGATTGATCTCACGAAGGATGAACTCTTGTCTTTCCTTTTTCAACATAAGCTATGCCGTTTGTGAAGTCTAATCTAAGGGAGTTTTTCCTAAAACCCGCAAAAAAATGCAATGTTTTTTTAAAATTCCCGCAAAAACATTCATCAACAATTAATTTTAAGACTTGAAACCGCAAAACTTAAGTGAGTATATTTAAGGCATTGTATGAACCCCAATATTGAAAAGCTTTACAACATTGCATCAAAACCCGAACGGCTTATAATTGGATTGATGAGCGGAACATCCTTTGATGGTCTTGATGTGGCGCTTTGTAAAATAAAGGGAAGCGGAGTAAAAACGGAAGTGGAACTTGTGCAATTCGAGACATCTTCTTATCAAAATGATTTCAAAGAGGAATTAAAAACGATCTTCTCCCGTCGTGATGCTGATCTTGAAAAAGTATGTTTACTAAATGAATGGGTGGCCGTCCAACATGCAACTATTATAAATGATTGTTTACAGAAATGGGGTTATTCAAAAAATGATATTGATCTTATAGCAAGTCATGGTCAGACAATTTATCATGCGCCCAAATTTTTACACGCCAGGGAAAAATTTCCAAATGCAACATTACAGATAGGTGATGGCGATCATATTGCAGTAAATACAGGTATAATCACGATCAGTGATTTCCGGCAAAAGCATATCGCTGCCGGTGGTGAAGGAGCACCGTTAGCTGTGTATGGTGATTATTTTCTTTTTTCAAAAAAAGGCGAGAACAGGATCATGCTGAATATTGGTGGCATTGCAAACTTTACTTTCTTACCAGGCGATCTTGATGGAACAAAGATCTTCTGCACCGATGTGGGCCCCGGCAACACGATGATGGATGCATTTGTGCAAAAACATTTTTCGGGAAAATATTTTGATGAAGGATCTGGTCTTGCTAAAAAAGGAAAGGTGAATGCTGATCTATTAAAAGAATTAAAAACACATTCATTCTTCGCAGCCGATTTTCCAAAAACGATTGGCCCCGAATTATTCAACCTGTCTTATTTGCAAAATGCGATAGAAAGATCAGCAATAAGATCCATTTCAAACGAAGATATATTGGCAACCCTAAATCGTTTTTCTGCTGAAACAACTGCTGAGGCTATTACGAGATGCATTGAAAAAAATGAAAGCTATTCGATCTATGTAAGTGGTGGCGGCATGCACAACCCATTATTAATGGAAAACATCCAATCACAATTACCGGGGATGAAATTTTATACGACGGATGATCTTCATATTGATCCAGATGCAAAAGAAGCAGTGCTGTTTGCACTGCTTGCTAATGAATGTGTTTGCGGAGAAAAAATTAATGTTGGTAAAGGAAGAAATAAGATCCCTTCCGTTACAATGGGAAAGATCAGTTTCCCTGGTTAATTATTTAACCTTAAAATCAGCTTGCTTATCACCCCACATCAAAGAAACTTTACCCTTTTTGTCGATAACAAAAGTCATTTTTTCAGAGAAGGCCTTCGTCTTACCACCTTTTACTTTAACTCTTAATGCGTCATCAGCTTCTTTATAACTGAATGCGCCCCACTGATCAGCTGTTTTATTAAAGATGATCGTCCACTCATCGCCATTGACGATTGTAAATAATCCATACTTACCAGCTGCTAGTGCCTGGTCTTCAACTTTTACATCCTTGCTTACTTCAAACACGGTGGCTTTGTTTGCACCTGTACGCCATACTTTTCCTTCCATTGGCTCAAGATCTTTACCAATTGTTCTTCCTTTTACAGAAGGCTGGCTATAATTAATAGTGATCACTGTGCCGTTTTCAATAGTCTCAGAAGCTTTTGCCGGAGGACTTGGCGGCGGATTTTGTCCAAATACACCAACGGAAATAAATAGTAGAACCGCTGAAAAAAGTAATTGTTTCATATTAATAGTTTATGTTTAAAAATACTGAGAATTGTAAATTTAAGATTAGTTACTTGACGAACGGCGTCCTTCACTCAATTCTTTCAAATTTGCCAACCCGTGCTCCATATGAGCGCCATAAATATTCTCAAAAAAAAGTGATTTGAACTTTTCCCAGGGGTACCATCTTAATTTGAAATCCATGTACCATTGCGTTACGACATTGTTCTCATTTTCGCCCGAAAGAACTTTCCATCCCATTTCCATCCGCTGTGTTGCAGTCTTACCGACTTCACTTACTGCAACAACACTGTCATTGATATTAAAAATAGAAAGCCCGAGCAAACTACTACTGTCCAATAAGATTCCCTTAGGCTTGCCTTCTACGTATAGAATACCAAGTGAATCAGCGCCGGGATACCATTCTTTCCATTTCAAAGGGTTAGAAATAAAATTCATCACATCCTGTTTTGTACTATTAATATCTGTAGCCCGGGAAATACGGATATGTGATGGAATAAAAAGAGAAATAGTTGTAACCAACAGAAATAAAAATATAAAACTCAGTATGGCTAATTTGATTACACGCATAAATTTAAAATAAAAAATTGACTCCTTGATTTAAGAGACTTATCTGTCGACTGATCACTCCCACCGAAAAACTTTAATTGCGATCACATAAACTACTACTCCCCATAAACTAAGAATGCCGATCTGCTTAAGGCAATTATTTAAATGGGCTCCTTCAAATGCAACATTCCGCATTGCATCGTTTAAATGTTTTAATGGCATTATATCAGCAACCGCTTTTAACCATCCGGGAAATGCATCAGTAGAGAAAAAAGTTCCGCCAATTAAAAATTGTGGCAATGTTATCAGGTTGGCGAATGGAGGAATAACACTTTCATTTTTTGCAAGACCACTGACAATAAAACCAAAACCCATAAACACCAACAGCGCCAAAAAACTAAGTACAAGCAATTCAAAAAAAGTAACCCACCCGTTTACCAATGTAAAATCAAATGCATAATGACCGATGAGTAAAATAACTACTGCCGTTATTAATCCAAATAAAACACGGCTAAGAGCTTCTCCTAAAACAATATATTGGCGCTTGATAGGAGTGGCAAAAAATCTTTTTAGAACCAATGTTTGACGCAGACTGAAAAATATAAATGCAACACCAAATACTCCCGCACTTAATAATGAAAATCCAAGTTGTCCGGGTAAAATAAAATCAATAGTGCGATAAGGTCTTCCTTCAATTTTTACTATCTCATTACTAACAACGGCAACAGTCGGAATATTCGGAAAATTCGCTTCATTCATTCCTCTTATCATTCCCTCCATTATCGAACGAAGAACCTGTATGTTTTGCGGGTTAACTGCTTCCGATGTTTTTAAATGAATATGTACAGGCTTTGTCGGGTCGGGATCTTTTTTCAGACTGATGATCGCAGCAACTCTTCCTTTCTCCAGGTCTTTTATTAATTCAGCAGGATCTTTCTCAACAACATTTAAAGCAGAAATACTTTTCAAACCTTTATAGACAATGCTTGATGTATCGCTCGTTGGATCAAAAGCTACACGAACTGAAACTCTTCCGCTATTGCCAATAAATCCAAACACAAGAATAAAAATGAGTGGAAAAACAAAACTGAATATTACTGCAGATGGACTTCTGAAAACTCCTGTAAGACTGGCCTTGGTTATAGCCATCATAGCCCTTAGCTGGCTGTATGGTTGTGGCATTAATTAATTGTTGAGTGGCAAATGTAAGGCTCTTGCTTCGCTTTCTTAATGGTGGATTGTACTAACAACAATACAAAATGTATAACATTAGTTTATTGATTTCCAAATGTTCAAATTTCTCAAATAACGGTTTATATCATAAATTAGAGTGTTAGGTGCAATTTTAAGACGACACAAAGAGTATGATATTTTTATCAACAACGGATTATCCTTCAGGGCAAATTATTGAGTTCAATATTGAATCTGCTAAGGACAGCAAGAATAAGGACATTAAAGCAATTAACGACGAATTGACCTTTCTAGAGGAATTGGGTTTCGGTAAAGTAAACAAGCGAAAAGACAACGGAGAACTTTGGTATATTAACCCAACTGAAACAATTGCAAGATTTATTACCAAAGACCAACTTGAGTTATTTCACAAATGGGACAAACAGACCCTATTGCCAACCGAGAAGCAATTTGAAATACTTAAAGAAATTGGAGGGCTTCCGTCTTCCCAATATTCACTGTATCCCGACAATCTCCAATTTCCAGCGGCAATAACAACAAATGATGGACAGCAAATCGACCTGTGTTTATTTCATTTTTCGCAAGCGCCACCATTTCAAAGGTATTTTAAGAAAGTTCTTTTGCTCAGCGAAATAGCAGACATTAAACAAAGTAAGCTTGCACTAAATCACGACCTCAGACTTGCCAGCACGTTGGCACACGAAATTAGAATGTCTTTTTATCCGTTCATGGTAAAAACAAATACAGGGAAACTTATTACTTACAATGGAACAACACAATTTGCTTCAACTGGAGAATTAAAAGGAAATGAAATTGTATCAGAAGTTGAATTTTCCTATGACCGTTTTGACAAGCTAATTGACGTTTCATTTGATGACATAACTTTTGTTATTGGCAAATGGGATGACAGGCTTCAAGACCTATTTAATCAATACAGGCAACGACTAGAAGAAAAAACTGCGCATAACATCGGTATTGCCAATAGTAGGAGGGAGGGAAAAACAATGAGCTTCTGGAATTCTATTAAGCAGTGGTTCACGCAGACGAACAAAGCCCGGCCTTAGTTCTTAATATTTAACTTTATCCAAAACACACGCAACGGTTCCGGCGAATGGACATAAAATTTCCCACCATCGGCAACTTGGGTGTTGTATGCAACCCTACAAATTTCATCAAGGTGGAAAAAACTCAAGAGCAAATTGAAAAAGAACTGGGACTAATTGAAAAGTGGAGCGATATCCAAGATAGATTAACTGAACATTTCAAAAAGACACATTCAGATAAGATTACAAACCAGGTAATCTTTGAATCACTATTCCTCTTGCTTGCAGAAAAGGAAAAACTCAAGTGGCTTGGTTCTTTATGGGATGTTGAACTTGAATATGACGCCGCATTGAATCTCTTATCAAACTTCAATTTTGATACAGTTTTAAGTAAGATCCAGACAACCGAAGGGCTGATACCGAGGGAGTGTCTGATCGAATACAAGGTTCGAATTAAGGCTCGCGGACAAATCTGGGTTATCCATAAATATGATCTTGATCCCTTCCCTTCTAATCCCCATGCTCACGATATTCAAAACAACATCAAATTAGATCTTAGCAACGGAAACTGTTATAGAGTCAGACAATACATATACACCGTTAAAAAAAAGGACCTTTTAATAATTAGACAACAAGCCCAAGTTGTATTTGAAGGAACTTTGCCTGAACTTGCCATTTAATTTTAAGGAGAGGGCTGCATACAACATAAGGCTTGGCGAAATCCTGCAACGTGTTGGCCTCGCCGTTAAATAAAAATATATTTGTAGTGCGGCTCGGCCGGAAGTGTCTTTTAATAAGACGGCATTCGCTAACCCTGAACGTTAGCTGAAATTTTAAAAACAATCATTATGACCACAAGATTAGTACTCTTAACACTATCGATCCAAATATTTACACTAACAGTTCTTGGGCAAAAGCCAACTTGCAAATCCTTGCATACCGGTTCATTTAAAATCTTTACAAAGGAAACAGGAACTACTTTTATTAAAAGAACAGAAAAATTACAAACGGAAATAAATGACGATTTAGGTTATGAGATAATTTTTGATATAACCTGGATTAATGAATGTACTTATGAACTGAGGCCCAAAAAACTAATTAAGGGAGACCCGTCAATAATGGGCGATGGAAAAGATGTGTTAAAAACAAGAATAAAGGAAATATCGAACAATACCTATGTAGCTGAGACATCTGCGAATTTTAATTCCGGGATAAAGGACTTTGTAGTTGAGATTATAAGGTAAGGCTTCCGCTAACATGGAGTTTTCTGATATACTGAGTATTTCTCCTAATTAATAAAAAACTCAAACGGTAATCTTGTCTGCACAGAGTTGGTCATTTGTTTTATACGCAGCAACTCGTTATAAATTTTAAATTGGTCCTCTCCCAATTCTTTGCGGATCATTTCCGTTTTTAAAGTATTGTCCTTTGCACCACCAAATAACCTGTCAAAAACACTTTGCACTTCGGGGTATTCACGTAAACGATAATCAGAAAGCTTTGCCATTCTTGCGGCACAATCAACAGCATCCTGCAAACCTCCAAACTTATCGATCAGGCCGATACCAATCGCCCTGTTACCACTCCATACCCTGCCCTGTGCAATACTGTCCACATCATCAACAGATCTTTTTCTTCCATCAGCTACTCTTTGTTTAAAGCTGAGATAGATCTCATCAATACTTTGCTGAACAAATTTCTTTTCATTCTCATTCATCGGCCTGTAAATAGCGCCGAGATCAGCATAAGGTGCCGTCTTTACTCCATCGAATGTTATTCCCAATTTATTTTTGAAAAATCCTTCCATATTAGGAATGATCCCAAATACTCCAATTGAACCAGTAATGGTGGTAGGACTTGCAAAAATGCTATCAGCGCCGCAGGAAATATAATAACCACCCGATGCAGCTAAATCACCAAAACTTACCACAACCGGTTTTTCTGCTTTTGCTAATGAAAGTTCCCGCCAGATCGTTTCACTTGCTAAGGCGCTTCCACCGCCGCTGTTCACACGAAATACAATTGCTTTAATTGTTTTATCAAGTCTTGCTTTGCGGATCAACTTTATATAATCTGCACTGGCAATTTGCCCCTCGCCGCCGCCACCATCAATTATATTTCCCTGTGCATAAATAAGCGCAATTTTTTCTCCCGATGTTCTTTTATAAGAACCGCTTTTGGAATAACTGTTTATTGTAATGAAATTTATTTTATCATATTTCCCCAAATTCAATCTCGTTTTTATCTCATCTTTAATTTCATCATCATACTTCACTGCATCAATTAAATTTTTTTCAACAGCATCTTGTGGGTTTTTGATCGCCGCTTCATTTGCATACTGATGAAGCGTAGCGGTATCTATTTTTCTTTCCTCTGATGCTTTTAGCAGAAAATGTGCATACAGATCGCCGAGCCAGGCCGATGTCTGCAATTTATTTTCAGGTGTCATCTTATCAGTACGCAAGGGTTCTGTGGCGCTTTTAAATTTACCTGCATAAAAAATTTGCGGCTCGATATCTAGCTTCTCCAATGTCCCTTTTAAAAATAATAACTCAGAACTAAAACCAGTCCAATCAAAAAAACCTTTGGGGTTTACATAAACCTTATCAGCCACATTTGCAACATGATATGATTTTTGATTCATCATTTCACTATAAGCAATGATGAACTTACCAGACTTTTTAAAAGCAAGCAATGCGTCTCTTATTTCTTCAGAAGTGGCAAAGCCATTTGGGTTAAGGCCACTTTGCAGGTAAATACCTTTTATCTTATCGTCTTTTGCTGCTTTTTGAATAAGACGTACAACATCATACACACCGGGCACACTCAGCTCATCATTGCTGCTAAGAACAGCTAAAGGGCTTTCCAGCATTTGCTCCTGGAATGGTTGCCCGATATTGACAATCAAAACTGAATTCTTCTGCACCAATGGTGCATCACTTTTGGCAAGACCTGCAATTAATACAAGGAAAAGAAAAATACCGATAACAGAAAAAATTATCAAAGCCAGCAATGAAGCGAAAAACATTTTAAAAAACCCACCCATATCAGAATTATTTAAGACGGTAAAAATAAAGATATTTGCGCCTTCCCCAATTTGGTATTATGAGAACAGCGTATTTATTGATAGGAGGCAATTTAGGGAATAGAAAAGAGAATCTTTCAAAGGCTATCTCAGTGATAAATGAGCAATGCGGGTCTTTAACAAGATCTTCATCAATTTATGGAACGGAAGCTTGGGGAATAACTGATCAGCCACCCTTTCTGAATCAGGCATTGGAGATCTCCACTTCATTAACTGCCCGGCAGTTAATGAGAAAAGTTTTAAAGATCGAAGAAGAAATGGGTCGTGTACGTAAAGAAAAACTTGGACCAAGGATCATTGATATTGATATTTTACTTTTTGAAAACGAAATTCATGATCTTCGTTTTTTAAAGATCCCCCATCCTGAAATGCAAAACAGGCGATTTGTTCTTGTGCCACTTGCAGAGATCAATTCCAACTTGCAACATCCCGTTTTAAAAAAGTCAATAGCGGAGCTGCTGGAGGAATGTCCTGACAATTTAGAGGTAAAAAAACTCATGGAATAATTTCCCATTAGTATCTGTAAGTTATTTGTTATAAAACTAAGCCACATAGACACAATAGCAAGTCACATGGGCTATGTGAACGCCTATGTTTCTATGTGTCTATGTGGTAAGAACTCGTACGCTACTCCTATTTCGCAGATTTATCCACAATCTATTCTTTATTCAAATTATAAATTGCCATTTCAATTATTTTGCAATTCTCTTCACCATTTCAGCAAATCACCACATTAGAGCATGAATTATCACTTTATCACCATAGAAGGAAATATTGGCGCCGGTAAAACCACTTTATCACATTTGCTGTCGCGGCATTTTAATGCAAGACTTGTGCTTGAAGAGTTTGCTGACAATCCTTTTCTTCCCAAGTTTTATGAAAATCCAAAACTTTATGCATTTCCACTCGAGCTGTTTTTCATGGCAGAACGATACAAACAACTTAAGGACCTGATACAGCAAAAAGATCTTTTTCAAAACGTCACCATATCGGATTATCTTTTTACTAAATGTTTGCTGTTCGCCAAAGTAAATCTGCCGGATGATGAGTTTCGGCTTTATCAAAGATTATTTGAGATCATCCATCAGCAATTGCTACAACCTGATCTGCTTATCTATTTACACACGCCGGTAAGCCGGTTACAACAGAACATTAAAAAAAGAAACCGGTCATACGAAAAAAACATTGCTGATGAATATCTTTTCAGCATACAGGAAACTTATACGCACTACATTAAAGATCATAATATAAAAACGCTATTCATCGATGCATCCAACGCCGATTTTCTCGGTAATGAAAAGCATTTGAAAGTTGTTATTGATGCATTAGAAAATGACTATGAAGAAGGACAGCATTATTTGACGTTGCCTTAGAACCACGATTTACAGGATTTTCTATGGATTATTAGGAAAAACAGAAGATTCAATCATAATGAAGTTTTCTGATATAACTGAAAAAATAATTGGATGTGCAATGAAAGTGCATCGCGAACTTAGTTCGGGATTCCAAGGAATACATTTATCAAAGAGCATTAGAAATAGAGTTTAAGCAGTCGAATATTAAATTTATTCGTGAGTATGAAATGCCCATTTATTACCAGGGCGAAAAGATCGGAATGAGAATAGTTGATTTCTTTGTTGACGAAAAGATCATGGTTGAGTTGAAAGCCCTTACTTATCTTACCGATACACACCTTGCACAAGGGTTAAATTATCTTGAAGCATCTGGTCATGAAGTTGGTTTGTTGATTAACTTCGGAGCAAAATCATTACAATTCAAAAGACTTCATAACAGAAAGATTACCCCCTAATTTCGAACATAAATCAAATGAAAATACTAAAAGTTTCAAATGCTTACAAAATAAAACATCATTCAATATTTCCTCTTAATCCCTTCAAATCAAGATAATCGTGGTTCTCAATATTGAGTTTACTGTTTTTATCATTGCCCGCTTTCTTTTCATCGCTGGCCTTCGAATGTCGCCTGTGTTATTAGGTTGGAAATTGTATGAAGTAACCGGCAGTAAACTTTCAATAGGCATTCTTGGATTAAGTGAAGTGATACCAGCGGTATTGCTTGCACTTCCAGCAGGTGTAAAAGTTGACAGAAGCAATAAACACAGGTTGATCAGTATTTGCATGGCCTTATATTTTCTACTAATGATCGGTTTGCTGATCGTAACATCCCAGTGGTTCACTTCATCATCAAAGCAACTAATACAATGGTTGATCTATGGTCTTGTATTTTGTACAGGAGTGATACGAGCCTATAGCTCACCCGCTATCAATGCATTTCTTGCGCAGTTAGTACCACAGGAGTCATTAGTAAGAGCCATATCAATAAATAGTATGACATGGCTGATCGCAGCAGTAGCGGGTCCTGCACTTGCGGGGTTGTTATTGGGTTATGCAAATATTACGGTGGCATTTATTATTTCATGCAGTGCAATTTTTATTGCATTACTTATATTTCAATTAATAAAAGCAAAACCGGTAAGCTGGCAGCCCGGCAAAACAACAACATGGGAAGGTGTGAAAGAAGGATTGAATTTTGTGCTACATAAAAACCAACGGGCATTGCTAAGTGCCATCAGCCTGGATATGTTTGCTGTTTTGTTTGGCGGTGCAGTCGGCATCCTACCGGTGTTTGCAGTTGATATTTTACAGATCGGTCCTGAAAAATTAGGATGGCTGTATGCAGCCACTTATCTCGGCAACTTTATCGCCATTGCATTGCTCATCTCAAAGCCATTAAAAAATAAGCAGGGCAAGACATTGCTTTATACTGTCGCCGGTTTTGGTCTTTGTATTTTGATATTTGCGATCTCAAAAAATTTCTGGCTCAGTTTTGCTGCCTTATTTATCAGCGGTCTTTTTGATGGCGTCAGTGTCATCATTCGCGGCACCATTGTACAATTGTTTGTGCCCGATGAAATGCGTGGCCGTGTCTCTTCAGTCAATTCCATTTTTGTAAACTCATCCAATGAACTCGGACAGTTTGAAAGTGGTGTTGCCGCATCCGTTATGGGTACTGTGCCATCAGTAATTTTTGGTGGCTGCATGACGCTTCTTGTTACAATTGTAACATGGATAAAAGCGCCAACATTGAGAAAGTTTGAATACTGAACCCCCTGTCCCCCTAAAGGGGTGACTTAGATTTAATTAGTCATTTTATTTTTCTTAATTTCATTATTAATGAAGTTCTTTTTATTTATATAACCAGCAACGATTGCTACTATTAAGCATTGTTGTGTCACTCACTTGTACGTTCTGTAATTCTATTCAGCAATCGTGATGTTTCATCCCCTCCCCGGAGGGGCGGAAGGAACCACAAATTGAGAAAAGTTACAAGGGGTGGGTTATCTTGAAACAAGAAATAAGAAAACAAAAACAACCCAAAACTACTCATGGATCGTCGCAAATTTGTGCAGAACTCCGCACTTACATTGGGTGCACTTACCCTTGCTCAACAAAAAATATTTTCAGCTTTATTTACAAAAGGAAATGGAGCCGCTCCCCCTCCCTGGATGTTTCATATGCTCACTGACAAAGTTGGTGTGTTCACAGAACGTGGCGGTACCATTGCTTTTCTTCTCGATAAAAAAGGAATTGTTGTAGTGGATTCACAGTTTCCAGATACGGCTCCGCATCTTATTGGTGAACTAAACAAGAGATCCGAAGCACCGATAAAATATTTGCTCAATACACATCACCATGGCGATCACAGTGGAGGAAATATTGCATTCAAAGGTTTGGTGAAACATGTTGTAGCTCATGAAAATTCTAAAAAGAATCAAAAACGAGTTGCTATAGCCAATAAGAATCTTGACAAACAATTATTACCCGACAGGGTTTATTCTGAATTCTGGCAAGAGTATGTAGGGGAAGAAAGTATTGCCATGTATTATTGGGGAGCCGGCCATACAGATGGAGATAGCCTTATTCATTTTGAGAACGCAAACATTGTTCACATGGGCGACCTGATGTTCAATCGCCGGCATCCATTTGTTGATCGCAGTGCTGGTGCAAACATTGATCATTGGATGAAAATTTTACATAGAGCTGCCCGCCATTTTGATGGCAACACCACTTTTATATTCGGCCATTCAGCTGATGGTTATAATATTGTTGGCAAAACTGACGATCTGAAAAAATTCAGCGACTATCTTGGCGCTGTTCTCACATTTACAGAAGGAGAAATAAAAGCCGGCAAAACCAAAGAAGGATTTTTAAAGAACACAACGATTCCGGGCGTGGGAGAATGGAAAGGCGATGGTATTGCAAGACCCCTTGCTGCTGCATGGGATGAGTTGATGGCGAAATAGTTTGTGTAAAACGGGAAATTCTTGCATCTTAAATAGCACGAGGCGATCTTATTTGGTATGAATATCCAATCAATAAATTTTTAGAAATGGAAGCAAAAATTTGGATTGTTCTTGCTGCTATCATAATGACGGCATCACTAAAGGTATATAGCCAGGTTGATACTTTAAACAGACCGCCTTCATGGGTTGGCACGACCATTGGCTCAACAAAGGAAGGTGCTTCTCAGACGTTAATGAGCGAGTATGCTCAAATAGTTTCAAAATATGGTACTACCGGCAAACAATGGTGGATAAAGTTTAAAGAAAACATTTCAGCAGACGACCAAAACCGGCTTGAGCTGATCTACAAACAAATGAATGATGAACAACAACGCAGACAAAAAGTCGCATTCATTAAACCATTGCCTCCTTTAAAGAAAGTTCTGCCGACCGACAAAGAATTTCAGGCTTGGAAAAACGAACGAGTATATGGAATTTGGATCAACGGAAAGAAGGTGGATAACGATACTTTGGATAAATACAGTAACACGGACTTTGAGCAAGTAACAGTACACCGGCTTTATGGTGCTGCAAAGCGCAATAAAATATATTCCTACCAGGTTAACTTGATGACCAAAACGTATTATCGGTCCTATTATCAACAAACAACATCAAAAAAAGAGAATGAGATGGTTTTTAGAGCTTGAAAAATATTATCCGCAGCGAGCAAGAGTTTTGCCGAAAGTTCAGGTTTTACGTTGTTGGTGTTTTTAATTTAAAGAAAATTCCTACTTGAGACCTTCGCACCAACAACCCAGACATTGTAAAGCTTTTGCTTCGTGCTGTTGGTACTAAGAACTATAAAAGAAAAGTCCGAATTTTGAATACCAACGGCGTAAACATATGTTTAGACGCAAAATCATCTTTCTACTTACCATTTTTCTATTAAATGGTTTAACTTCTTTCAAACCGTATGATGAGTTTGCTGACGACTTTATTGAATTTTGGACGGATGTGAAAGACAACTATGCTTACTTCGATAAAAAGCACACTGACTGGGAAAAAGTAAAAACATTTTATTTACCCCGGGCAGAAAATGCTAAAAATAGAAATGAGTTAATTACCATCTTTGAAAATGCGTTAGGGGAACTGTATGACGACCATTTTTCATTAAATACAAATTTAAGATCATCGACAAGATTAGTTCCAACAGGATTGGACATCTGGGCTGAATGGATTAACGGCAAAGCCATTGTTACAGAGGTAAGAAAAGGTTTTTCTGCGGACATAGCAGGAGTTGAAAATGGAATGGAAATCGTTTCAATAAATGGTGTGGCTATTAAACTGGCAGTAACAAACCGAATTGGAACATGTATTAGCAATATTGACACAGAAGTTAAAAACTATACGCTAAGACAATTGCTGGCAGGAACATATTTAACACAAAGGGTAATTGTTGTAAAGCAAAACGGGAAAGCAACAACTATAAGTCTTGATGAAGCGGACGGCAACCTTACTGACACATTTAGATATAATTCATTGTTAGACTTTAAGACCATTGATAACAACATTGGTTACATAAAATTCAACAATTCATTAGGACAAACAGCTGTGATCAATATTTTTGACAGTGCATTAAATCAACTTAAAAACACGAAGGCATTGATCATTGATTTACGGGAAACACCAAGTGGCGGAAATTCTATTGTAGCAAGAGGAATAATGAGCAGGTTCGTAACAAGAGAAATGCCTTATCAAAAGCACATTTTACCAAACGAAGAAAAAGAGTTTAAAATAAAAAGAAGTTGGCTTGAAATCGTATCACCAGGAGGTTTATTTGTCTACAACAAACCAATTGTAATTTTAGTAAATCATTGGACAGGTAGTATGGGTGAAGGAATAACCATAGGGTTTGATGCACTCGGCAAAGCAAAAACTGTTGGAACTAAAATGGCTGGACTTAACGGTGCTATAAATGGTTTTCAAACTTCTAAAACAAAAATACCTTATAGTTTTCCGACCGAACAACTTTACCACATAAACGGAACGCCAAGAGAAATCTTTAATCCGACAAAACTTATTGACTTGACAAATTCCAAATACAAAAAAATAAGCGACCCAATATTGGCGGAAGGATTAAATATTATCAATGCAAAATATAAACGTTAAAAGAGCCAAGCGAAGGCATTGTGTTAACTATACCTACAATCTAAACAAGATATGCTCCCATAAATTCATGTGGGTGGTGTAAAAATTTAACTTAAACTCTAACAACCGATAAGCAGTCATTTTACCCCCGAATATTGCATTTAACCGTTTAATGGCCCTGAATTATTTTACTTGTGCGATATTTATCTATCATCTTACCTTTATATTCATTAAAACAAATTTTATGAAAATTAGAAATCTCCTTTTAGCCTTGTTTTGCGTAAGCACTGCATTCACTTCTTTTGCTCAGACTTCTGATGCCGAAGCAGAAGCTATCGTTAATTTATTAGGTGTGCAGAAAAAAGAAGCAATCGCCAAATTAGTATCCGTAACCGGAAAGGATTCCATTGCATTCTGGAAGCTTTATGAAGAATACAATCAAAAAAATCTTGCTATGGGAAAGCAGAGGCTCAAGCTATATGAAAAAACAGCGGAGGCATACATGAAAATGACACCAGCCACTGCCGATTCACTGGCAAAGCAATATTTTGACAATCGCTTTGGACAGGAAAAAAGCCTGGAAGAATATTACAAAAAAATCAAGGCTGCAACAAATTCGATGATCGCTTTTGAATTTTACCAGGCAGAAGTTTACCTGTTGACACAGATCAGGGCTCACATCATGCAGCAAATTCCTACTTACGGACAATTCCAGGCTGCAATTAATAAGAATAAATGATAAATTCGGTCAACTTCCGCTGGCACTAAGCAACTTTTAACTATACTTAAAATCTATGCTACTTTTCGTAGCATAGATTTTATTTTTGCACTTGAAATTAGTAAATGGATTCAAAGCTCCGATATCTATCACCTATCCTTTGGACAAAAGACCTGGAACAAACCATTTCATTTTATGAAACGGTTTTAGGCTTTAAAAAGCAAACCCAATTCCCAAATTTTGCTTCAATGACAAGAGACAATGTGGAGCTCATGTTTGTACTGCCAATTGATGAACCGGAAGATTGTAAGGACCCTAACAATAAAGAAGAATTTTTTCCAAAACCAATCCTGACAGGAAGTATTTATATAACCACAGAAAAAGTGGATGATCTTTGGGAAAAAGTAAAAGATAAAGTAAAAATTATCAGCGCAATTGCCGATAGAGCATATTGGATGCGTGACTTTTCTATACATGACAATAACGGATACGAGCTTGTATTTGGTGAAGACAACATGCCCGATCTCAATAATTTCTTCCTGGAACTATATAAGAATTTCAATGACCGAAAAATTGACCTGGTTATTTCAAAAATGACAAGTGATGTAAAATGGGCCAATGGAATGGACGGTGGTTATGTGCATGGCCATGATGCTGTGAGAGATTATTGGACAAGACAATTTACAATGGTGAACTCAAACGTAACTCCATTAGAAATTGAACCCGGTAATGATATCGTCAAAATAAAAGTTCGCCAGGTTGTTCATGATCTGAATGGAAATCTATTAGCTGATGAATTGGTCTATCATCTTTTTCATCTCCGGGAAAATAAAATTGCGGTATTTGAGATCGGTGAAAAAATCAAAACTTAATCACTTTTCACACCAGCTCCCCAGGCAAATAAGTTTCCATAAATTCGTTGTTGTAAAGCCAAAACATGCTTGCCTTAAAGAAATATTTCATTCTCTTACTAGTTTGTTTTCAATGTTTACAAATCATAGCGAAAGATTATCCTGCTTCCTTATTTGGAATAAATTCAGATGGAGTCACTCTCAATACCCGTTCCATACAATTTGCTATTGATCATATCCATCAGCAAGGTGGTGGCAGACTTGTGTTTGATGTAGGAAGATTTCTTTCAGGGTCTATTCATCTTAGGTCAAATGTTACAATTCATTTATTAGAAGGTGCTGTTTTGTTGGGTACATTAAATCCATTGGACTATGACAGGAAAGGATTAACTGCATTTATATTATGTCATGATCAGCAGAATATCGCTATTACAGGCAAAGGAGTTATTGATGGACAAGGAAGAGAGGTTGCAAGAAATGTTGTTGCTCTTGTTCATAAAGGTCTTATCAAAGATGCTTTTCGCAACGATCGTCCCGAAGTACCAATAAGACCGATGCTCATTTATTTTCGTTCATGCAAAAATATTTTGATCAGTGGTGTTACAATGCGAAATGCAGCGGCGTGGGTGCAGACCTATGATCAATGTAAAAATCTACTTGTCGATAGTATCACTGTTGACAGTCGTGCTTTCTGGAATAATGATGGCATTGATATAGTCGATTGCGACAGTGTAGCGATCACCAATTCTTATTTTGATACCGATGATGATGGCGTTTGTTTAAAATCGCATGACTCAACTGGGCCTGTTTGTCAAAATGTGCTCGTCAGGAATTGCACCATTCGCTCAAGTGCTAATGGCATTAAATTCGGAACAGCATCACTTGGCGGTTTTAAAAATGTCAGGCTGATCAATATTAAAGTATTTGACACCTATCGCTCCGCGATTGCACTGGAAGCAGTAGACGGCGGGTTTTTAGAAAATGTAGAAGCTGATAGTATATACGTTTTGAATTCCGGTCATGCGATTTTCTTACGCATTGGTGAACGGATCAAAGGCAAGAAAGGAAGATTAGAGAACATACGAATAAAAAATGTAACAGCAGAGATAGCCGCAACTAAACCGGATGCTGGCTATGAATATGAAGGACCGATAGAAGATATGCCAAGAAATATTTCACCCCCGATAGTAATTGCAGGTTTACCAAATAACATAATTAAAAATGTTTCTTTCACAAACATTGAAATAAAACATCCGGGCGGTGGCAATCCACAGTTTGCAAAGATCTCATTAAAAGAATTAGATAAGGTTCCGGAGATCCCTGCCTCCTATCCTGAATTTTCTAAGTTCATTGAATTACCTGCCTGGGGAGTTTATATTCGTCATGCTAGCGGTATACAGTTTAACAACTTAAAATTATCCTGCGAAAAAAAAGATTATCGAACAGCAATTGTGCTTGACGATGTACATCATGCTGAGTTTATATCCACAAGTGTTAACGAACCCGAAAAGAAAAAATCATACTACCAATACAAATCTTCGGAGATCATTTTTAAATAATAAATCTATTAAGTGATAAATGAAACGTTACCAGGTCATACTATTAGTCACAGCTGGAGTTATAGTTCTGCTTTGGATCGTTGGCCGCATGACAGGAGCATTACAACTTTATAGCTACCCTACCAGTTCTATGGAACCAACGATGCATGTGGGGCAAAAATTTTTTACAACCAATCTCACAACAGCAGGAAGAAATGATATTATTGCTTTTATTCGTATGGCAGATAAGTATGGTATGCCAGATCCTAATGGGCAAAAAAATACATTTTCAAGTAGACTTATTGCCATGGAAGGGGATAAATTAGAGATCAGGAATGGCTATGCATATATCAATCAGCAGTTAGCCGATGATACAACCCGGTTAAAATTTGACTATTCTTTTTCGAATACGGATGTGAATACTATCGCCAAATTTTTAAACATTGATCTTGAAAAAAATTTTATTACTAATGAGATCTTCCAAATGGATTCCATGACCAGCATCGCCTTTCTTTCTTTTGATCAATATGAGAAAGTTAAAAACCAGGTTACTTTAAAAAGGGTGATTAAAACAGATACTTCTTTTATGTTTAAAGAGTTTGTTGAAAGAAATTGGTCAATTGATGAATTTGGCCCTTATATAATTCCCGTTGGCCATGTTTTTGTGATGGGAGATAATAGACATATGGCACAGGATTCCAGGTATATTGGGCCCATACCGATGAAAGACATCAAAGGTGTTTTAATTGCTAAGTTTTAAAACTCTTAAACTTTCTCACTCAGCTTCTCCAACACATAATAAGTGATCGGGCAAAATGTAGAATTCTTTAATGTCAGTTCCTTTCGTTTTATGATCACATCTTCATCAGTATAAGGAAAACGGCGGCAGTCGGAAGGTCTGTCTTCATAGATAGAACAGAAATTATCAGCGCCCAAAAAGGGACATGGTTTTGTGTTCACTATAAAATCCCCTTCTTCATCCACCAGCAAATATTTTTCTATAAATTCCGATTCCCGCAGATCCAAAACCTTGCTGATCCTTTTTATATCGGGTGTTTTAAACCGCGGCGAATAATTTTTGCAGCAGTTGGCACATTGAAGACAATCAATTTTGGAAAAAGCTTCTTCATGCAGGTCTGGCAGAGCTTTCAGCACTTTGTTTTTATCAGCCCGCTGAAGAAATTGCTTGTACTTCTTCTGGTTATCAGCCGATTTCTTCTCCCAGTTTTTCAAAATATCCTCAGCCATAGCGCAAAGTAACAACCTGTTTTCCACAGTTGAACAATCAGCATTTTATTAGGCTTTGCAACCTTAACTTTGCGGCGCTGAATTATCAATAACAGCGAAGGAGAAAACTATGGATCTTTTTGAAAAACAATCTTGCGAATTTATTTCCCGTCACATCGGACCCGATGAACACTCAACAAAACAAATGCTGAAAACGATCGGTGTGCCAGATCTTGACACATTGATCAGCAGAACTGTACCGCCTGCCATCCGTATGCAGCACGAATTGAATTTACCTGTGGCAATGAGTGAGCACCAGTACTTGCAGCATATCAAAGAAGTTTCGCTTCAAAATAAAGTTTATAAGAATTATATCGGCCAGGGATATTATGATACGATCGTCCCTTCCGTTATTCTCAGGAATGTGTTTGAGAATCCGGGTTGGTACACACAGTACACACCTTACCAGGCTGAAATATCGCAGGGACGTTTAGAAAGCTTGTTGAATTTTCAAACTATGGTAAGTGACCTGACCGCTTTGCCAATTGCAAATGCAAGTTTGCTTGATGAAGCGACCGCAGCCGCAGAAGCAATGACGATGTTCTTTAATACACTGAACAAGCATGAGCATATCACTCATCCAAAGTTTTTTGTTGACAATGAAATATTCCCACAGACAAAAGATGTTTTATATACAAGAGCAAAGCCAATAGGAATTGAGATCGTTACCGGAGATTATAAAAAAGCAACCATCGATTCCACTTATTGCGGCGCAATTGTCCAGTATCCAAATGATAAAGGTTCAATAGAAGATTATCGTGAATTTATCAATCGTGTTCATGGAGCCGGAGCATTTGTTGTGATGGCTACAGACCTGTTAGCTTTAACATTGCTCACTCCTCCCGGTGAACTTGGCGCTGATTGCGCAATTGGTTCTGCACAGAGATTCGGTGTTCCTCTTGGTTATGGCGGACCTCATGCTGCTTTTTTTGCTGCAAAAGATGATTTTAAAAGAAGTATACCCGGTCGTATCATTGGCGTAAGTGTTGATGCAAATAATAATCGTGCATTGCGCATGGCATTGCAGACTAGAGAACAGCACATCAAAAGAGAAAAAGCCACTTCAAATATTTGCACGGCGCAGGCATTATTGGCAAATATGGCTGCTATGTATTCCGTGTTTCATGGGCCGGATGGTTTAAAAAATATTGCAAAGAGAGTTGCCGTGCTGACACAAACGGTAGCCGATGCAATTGAAGAATTAGGATTTGAACTGGTTTCAACAAATTTCTTTGATACCCTCACTGTTAAAGAAGCTAATCTCTCATCAATAAAAGAAAAAGCTGAAAGGCAACAGATCAATCTCCGTTATATTGATAATAAGTATATCAGTATCTCAATTGATGAAACAACTCTTACAGAAGATCTATACGATCTTATCAATTGTTTTGAAGATGATAAGAATCCTGTGTCATTCGATATCCATCATGATGATGAGCCGGATCATATTCCACAAAATTTAACAAGGACATCACTATTCTTAACGCATCCTGTTTTTAATACGCATCGCAGCGAAAGCCAGATGATGCGTTATATAAAATCACTGGAGAATAAAGATCTTTCATTGAATACTTCAATGATCACATTGGGAAGTTGCACCATGAAATTGAATGCAGCCTCAGAAATGATCCCACTAAGTTGGGTTCATTGGAGTAAAATGCACCCGTTTGCCCCTGCAGATCAAACAGAAGGGTACAAACAAATTGTTGATGACCTTTCAAAATATCTATGTGAGATTACGGCACTTGATGCATGCAGTTTACAACCAAACAGCGGCGCTCAGGGCGAATACGCCGGGCTGTTAGCCATTCGTGATTATCATGAGGCAAACAATCATGGTCATCGGAATGTTATGCTGATCCCAATATCTGCACACGGTACGAATCCTGCAAGTGCAGTAATGGCGGGAATGAAAGTAGTGGTTGTAAAAGCATTGGAGCACGGCTATATTGATGTGAATGATCTGAAAGCAAAAGCAGAACAGTATTCTTCTGATCTTGCCGGTATCATGATCACATACCCTAGCACTTATGGTGTATATGAAGAAACAGTTAGAGAAATTACTGATATCATTCATCAACACGGCGGACAAGTGTATATGGATGGTGCAAATATGAATGCACAGGTTGGATTAACTGCACCCGGATTAATTGGCGCTGACGTTTGTCATTTGAATTTGCATAAAACATTTGCAATACCACATGGTGGTGGAGGCCCTGGCATGGGACCAATATGCGTGAAAAAACATTTGGCTCCTTATTTACCAGGTCATGTAGAATTCAAAAGTCAAAATTCAAAAAGCGATTCAAACGCAGTTTCTGCAGCACCCTACGGAAGTGCATCTATTCTTCTTATTAGTTATGGCTATATTAGAATGTTAGGAAATGCAGGCGTAAAAAATGCAACTGAATATGCTATCCTGAATGCAAACTATATGCGTGCAAGATTACAGGGACAATTCGAAATCCTATATACAAATCATAATGGGCAGTGTGCTCATGAATTTATAGTTGACCTTCGACCGTTTAAAAAATCTGCAGAGATAGAAGCGGAAGATGTTGCAAAACGTTTAATGGATTATGGTTTTCATGCACCAACAATGAGTTTCCCTGTTCCCGGCACGATCATGATCGAGCCCACAGAAAGTGAAGACAAAGCCGAGCTTGATCGTTTTTGTGACGCATTGCTCAGCATTCGCCAGGAAATAAGAGATATTGAAGAAGGAAAAATGGATAAGAAGAATAATGCATTAAAGAATGCGCCACATACACAACAATCCGTAA
>Ga0193740_1000052_pt1 | contig 29988 bp, 32 predicted proteins | sample L2s1metaG_FD_145072 | JGI IMG/M metagenome (GOLD analysis project Ga0193740, IMG submission 145072) | Soil microbial communities from a riparian zone of the East river system, Colorado, United States - L2s1 | ecosystem: Environmental > Terrestrial > Soil > Riparian zone | place: USA: East River... | reverse complement strand
GGCTGTAGCAATCAGGCCTGCGCCTCCATGTACCTCTGTTGATGCACCAATGATCATCCCGGGCGTAATGCCATCCATCGTATCAGGATTACCTGCTTTTCCAATGCCGGTAATCCTTCCGTTTTTAATTCCAATATCAGCTTTTGCAATTCCCCAATGATCAATAATTATAACGCTTGTAATTACAAAATCAAGGACACCTTCATCACGTTTTGCGGTTGCCGATTGTGCCATACCATCCCGTATGGTTTTACCGCCGCCAAATTTTGCTTCATCGCCATAAACAGTAAAATCTTTTTCAACCTGGATAAACAATTCTGTGTCACCTAACCGTATCTTATCGCCAACTGTAGGTCCATACATATTGGCGTACTTAATCCTGTTGATGTGTAAACTCATATTGATATTTGATATGATTAACCTTCTGCTTCTCTGGAATTAAACGGAAGCTACCGGTCCGTTGCATCACCGATTCGTCCGTAGTTCAATGGCTACGCATTATTCCGATGTCTGCTTAAATTTTTTGTCCTTTGCTTTCTCAAATGCCAACTTTTTGTTTTCTTCATTCACATCTCCGTCAACTAAATTGCTGAAGCCAACGATCTTCTTATTACCACCAAAGCTTACCAATTCCACCTCTTTTTCTTCACCCGGTTCAAAACGAACTGCTGTTGCTGCCGCAATATTTAATCGCATTCCGAATGTTTTTTGTCTTTCGAACTGCATTTGTTTGTTTACTTCAAAAAAATGAAAATGGGAACCAACCTGCACGGGCCTGTCCCCCGTATTCACAACTATAAGTTTTATTGTAGGTCTCCCTGTATTGCATTCAATGCTCCCATCTGCTAAAATATATTCTCCAGGTATCATATTTAATAAGTTAAATTATCGTATAGGATTATGAACAGTTACCAGTTTAGTTCCATCAGGAAATGTGGCTTCAATTTGTATTTCTTCAATCATTTCAGGAACACCTTCCATCACATCGCCGGGTGAAAGAATGGTAGCACCGTAGCTCATTAGTTCCGCTACTGATTTTCCATCACGTGCTGCTTCCTGTAGCTGACTGCTGATTAAAGCTATTGCCTCGGGATAATTTAATTTCAACCCACGATCCTTTCTTTTTAGTGCTAATTCACCCGCAAGAAATAAAAGTAGTTTTTCCGATTCTCTTGGTGTAAGATGCATACGCTTGCCATTGATGGTTAAAAATAATCAGCAAGCAATCATCTGAAATTACGAAGGAATTTTTATCTGCAAAGTTTGCATCAATGATAATTTCAAATAGCGATAGCGGTAAACTTGCTTATTTTTTTTTGTTCCCTATGCGCCTGGTCATTCCAAACGATTCTTTAAAACCAAACTGGCCATAAAAAGACGCAAGATTTGGCCCAGTGTACAAGCTTACCAGCGAATCACCGGGAGAGTTGTTTTCGAGCCAGTCGTTCAGTTTACGCATTAGTGCGGAACCGATCTGTTTTCCCTGGAGATCGGGATGAATCATCATGTCTTTAATGTAATAAAAACTTGCATGATCGCCCAGCAATAAAACACAGCCAACAGCTTTATTTGTTTCTTTATCTTCCGCAACAAGGGCATATACAGGAGCCCTTAGCATTTTTTCAACCTGGTCATCACTCTTCACATTCCATCCTACGCCTTTTGTTAAGTCATTATACTCTTCTACGGTTGGTGTGCGTTCAACTATGTTTATTGTTCCCGGGAAGTCACTGCTTTTTTTCCGGTGCGGAGTTATGTGTTGTCCAAAACGAAGGATGTGCCCATCGGGATCCTCAACCAACATTTCCCGCAGATGCCATTCCATGTCTTCCGGTGAAGCGTGAATTTTTGCTCCTTTCGTTTTAATGCGGTGGTACAACGCATCCACATCATCTACCATTATAGCAATCCATGTTCCGGGATGACCCTGTCCGTCTTTACAAAAAAATAGCTCAGTACGATCTTTACTTACGCCTCCGAAAGTCGGAGGATCATCCCATTCCCATTTAGTTTCAAAACCTAAAACCTCGGTATAATATTCAATACTTTTTCGAACATCAGAAGAAAAAAGAATAGGAATTGAACCTCGGAAGATCATGAGTCATGTATTTGGTCTTATTAAATTACGTCTTTCAATCCACATGACTATGGCAGTAGATTCCTATAGCATACATTCAAAATCAATCCAGATAGTTGTGTAATACCTTTGTGTTTCATCGTGGAATCAGGAGGCTTCTGCAAGTTGCATGTTAATTTCTTTTCTGACAACGGGATATTTGAACTTACGTTTGAAGGAAAGGATTGGTTTCTCAATAAATTTCCATGACAACCAGGCTACAAAGCATAACACCCAAAAGTTGATAGCCAAAAAAATCCAGGGTTCATATAGTTTGTCAATGAAAGGCTCATAGTAATCAAATACATAATTGTACCACAGGTGGCTGGCTATATAAACGAACAATATATGGTATAGATAAACTCCATAACTAATCTTGCCAATGCTTATCAATAACCGGCTATTAAGGATCCAGATTAATGGAGACTTTTTATTTTTATAGATCAACACGTGACTAATCATCCAGCACGATATAATTGTATGAAAAAATCTGGTGCATGAAAAATAAAAGTCAGATTGCCAGCTAAGAGCAAGGGCAGTCAAAGCAAAAACGGATAACAATGTTAATAGCCTGTATGCTTTTTGCAAAAACCTGTAATAGTGTACCGTAACGAATGCAAGCAGTCCCCCGGCTCCAAAACAATCGAAGCATGTAATTGTTGGTAAATGACCAAATTCAACGTTCGGTAGAAGCAACTGGCTACTCAACCCGGTGAAAATGGAAACAAGAAAAATGGGTACTAAATATTTCTTAGGCCAAAACAACATCAATAACGGCCATGCCAGGTAGAATTGTTCCTCTACGGCCAGTGACCAAAAATGCAGACTGGAAGAAGGCCAGCTCTGCGTAAAGTATATATAAAAGTTAGTGGTGTAAGTGAGGTTGGAAAGAATTTCATTTTTTGTTACACCTAATGTGAACTGTTGATTTAAAATGATGGCGAGTAATATAGTTAAGTAATAGATAGGAAATATTCGCAGCATGCGCCTTGCATAAAAATGTTTTAGAATTTTCACTTTAGAACTCATTGAATCCTCAGCATCGCGACGATTGAACAGCAGGATCCGGGTTATAAGAAACCCACTCAGGACAAAAAAGATATTCACGCCAAACGATCCGGTGTGTAGACGTTCTATAATACTGTTTCTCGGGATCCAGTGCCAGATGACCACCAAAAAAACCGCAATGGCACGGAGACTATCCAATTGTTTTATATATCTCACTTCAAGGGGTACTATTAAATCTTTTGTGATAATAGGTGGTATTAAATTAAAATGCAAGTGTCGATCGGCATTATTATTATCGGCAACCTGTAAGCCGCCAGGCAAAACAAGTTTATTAAAAAGTTGGGCGAAATATCACCTAACAAAATAGGGTACCCTATCGTAAGCATGAGTGGGAACCAGGTGATTAAATTTTGAAGATTTTCTTTGCCTGTCAAAGTATTATTCCATTGTCAGTTAATTATTCCATGTAAATTTTTGACACCATCTGTCAGATTTAGGGTTCAGTCATTTATTCTATAAACCACTCATCGTTAAATATTGTTAATAAAAATTAAATATGACCCGGGTTGTTTGGTTATACGAAATTGGTCGTATATTCGACAGGAAATTATTTTGCTATGGCTGCGAGGTATATTAAACCAACCGAAAGCGAATTAGAAATCCTGAACATTATTTGGGCTAAAAACCTGGCTACTGTACGTGACGTTCACGAAGAATTAGCCAAGTCTAAAGATGTGGGATACACCACTACCCTCAAACTCATGCAGATCATGCATGAAAAAGGTTTGGTTAAGCGAGACGAATCGATGCGTACCCACGTTTACCAGGCCGCGGTCAACCGAGAAAAAACCCAAAAACATCTATTGGATAAAATGATCGAATCGCTTTTTGGCGGATCGTCAACCCAATTGGTTTTGCAGGCGCTAGGAACCGGAGAACAAAAAATATCCAATGAAGAGTTAGAAAAGATCCAGTCGCTTTTGAACGACTTGAAAAAACAATAACAGAAACCAATAAACCTCAACTTATGGCTAGTTGGAGCCAGTCTCACTTTTTGCAATCATTAGGGTGGGCAACACTAAACAGTTTTTGGCAAATGGCGCTGCTCTGGTGCATTTACCTTGTTATCAATTCCGTTTTTAAAACTTCATCTCATAAAAAATACCAGCTTGCTGTAGTAGCCATTCTTACTGGGTTTGCCTGGTTTGCCTTTACGTTCGTTTATTATTTTAATAGCAGCTCTGTTTCAAGCATTGCCATTTTTAATCAAACTATTAGCGAGTCGAACAGTATTTTAAACATATTTCTCTTATCGGCATCGCTCGCATATTTGAGCTTGCTGATATTTCCTTCTTACCGGTTATTCAAAAACTGGCAATTTGTTCAGCGAATAAAAAAAGAAGGATTAAGAAAAGCGGATCTGAGCTGTCGCCTGTTCGTTAATAAAATCTCCGCTCAATTAGGAATCACCAAAAAAGTTTTTGTATATCTATCTGACTTAGTAACCTCACCTGTAACCGTGGGCTATCTGAAGCCAATTATTTTACTGCCGGTTGCTGCAATAAGTAATTTGTCTATGCAACAGGTAGAAGCCATTTTGTTGCACGAACTTTCCCATATCAGAAGGTATGATTACCTGGTTAATTTTTTAGTTAGTATTATCAGTACATTTTTATACTTTAATCCATTTGTAAAGCAGTTTATCCGGGCTATTGAAGAAGAAAGAGAAAATTGTTGCGACCAGTTGGTTTTGCAATATGGATATGATAAAGTTGGCTACGCTTCAGCGCTTCTTACACTGGAGAAGCTATCGGTCACACGCAATGCATTGGCATTAGGAGCAGCAGGAAAAAATTATCTATTGAACCGTATTGAAAAAATTGTTGGCATGGAACAAAAACGAGGTTTTAGGAAAAGTCAATTTGCCGGCTTGCTTGCTGCGCTGTTTTGCATCGTTGTGTTCAATTCAATTTTGATCATAAAAGATCAAAAGCAAAATACAAACCTGTATGCATCTATTGATTTTGCCAATCCTCTCAACATGTTGAATGACGATGCTTCAAAGCCTGATTATGTCCTTCCTGCTAACCAAAGGGCCGAAGCAAAACTTTGGGTCGCAACTAAAGCACCAAATTCAAAAAAAGGAAAAACAGTTCCTGTAACACAAGAAGGTTACATGCAACTGGAAGAAGTGCCGGTTTTAGAAGCTGAGAACATGATGATCAATGTGGCACAGGATGATATAGAGGCTTCATTAACCACAGAACAAAAAGAAAAAGTAAAATCTACTGTGGATGCTACAAGAAAGGTGTTGGGCGATCTGCAATGGAAACAGGTAGAGCCTGCAATTGCTGAAGTTTTAACTGAAAGGGAAAAAGTTGTGGCCAAGCAACAATACATTTACGAACTGAATAAATCAGTTGACTGGAAGAACGTTGAGAAAAACATGAAGGCTCAATATGAAACAATTGATTGGCAAAATCTGGACAACAAGATGAACAATGCATTAACTGTAATTCAACTTGACAGTCTTCAAAACGCTTATTCCGTTATTTTAAATCAGTTGAACAAATTGACAAACCAGGTGAAAGTAAATGCTGAAGTGAAGATTTGCCCTCTACCCGATCAGTCGATAGAACAAATTCAAAGAGCCAAAGAAGAATTAAGCTGCAGGGTAAATACGATCAAGGCTCTACGCAATCCCAAAAAAGTGGTTCGGTTATAATTTTTTACCAGATATTTCTTGGACAAGAATCATCGTATCGGTTTCCTAATAAGAAACCGATTATTATTTCATGTGTTCCTTTGCTCACCGTTCCCAGGTTTGAAGTTGTATAGTCATAAGCATAACCAACATTGAAAGTGTTGCCAACATTCAATCCCAGCATCCCTGCATAACCCTCTTTAAAACGACAACTCGCTCCTACCCAAAATAGATCCCTGTATTGAAGTTTGACATTTACATCAAATTGTGGGTCGAGTGGCGAAACATACTTAACCATAATTGAAGGAATTGCATTAATATCATCGCTCACCAAAAAACGGTAGCCGCCAGTTAAAAAAAGGTGAGGAATAATTTTAAACCCGAGTGTATCGTCAACAAAAGAAACCTTTTGAGGAATGATCTGCTGTGCACTTAACCCAAAAAAATGATTTGCAGAATACACCCAGATTCCCGCGGAAAGGTCAGGATGTAACTTATAAATATCATTCCCATTTCCCTGTGCAGGGTCTGTCGGGTCATTGTTGTCAAAAGTCGATCCTGATACATCACGGCCAATCTTCATAATGCCACCGGCAAATCCTGCAGCCATATTGGTTTTAGGAGATAAACCGATATGATAAGCATAGGAAAGATTAGCAGAGACACGGTTGTACAATCCTGTTTTATCACTTACGATACTAAGACCAACCCCATGGTGTGGCTCGGATGCTGTGTAATTCTCCCAATAACTTTTGCCTCTCGGGTTTTCGCCAGGTACCACAAATGATGTAGCAGAACTTTTGTAGTCCGTTTTTCCTATCGGTGCATGAACCGTCAAATACATTGTGCGAGGCGCTCCGTTGAGTCCCACCCACTGATCGCGACTGCCGACTTTTACATCGGTATAATTTTCTATGCCACTTAATGCCGGATTGATAATGTAATTGTTCAAAACATATTGAGTGTATTGCGGCCGCTGCTGGGCAAACAAAAATTGAATGCTTTGCAATACAACAACTAAACAAATTAATTTTTTCATGCTCACTATCGAATTATATCAACGAAACCGGACATCAGTTTTCGGCCATTCTTTGGATTGATTATATAATAATATGTACCCGCAGGCAATGGCTTGTCTTTTAGTGTTCCATCCCATGATGTGTTATAACCAGTCGACTGAAATACCAGTTGCCCATACCGGTTATAAATCTCAACTGTGCAACCGGGATACGAATTGAGATACCTGATCTCCCATTTGTCATGAACGCCATCTCCATTTGGTGAAAATGTATTTGGAATGGTAGGCGTCTTCAAAACTTTTACAAATACTTCATCAGTATCCACACATCCATCTGCAGATGTAATGGTTAAAGTATAGGATATATCATTCGCAGGAGTTACTGTTGGTTGTGAAATAGTTGGATTATTGAGTGACGAGGCAGGTGACCACATAAAACTGAGTCCACTCCCTGAACCTGTTCCCATTAAAACAGCACTGCCACCTTCCAAAACAAAACGGTCCGGACCTGCATCAGTTACAGGTACAGCATACACGGTTACTGGTTGCTCAGCAAAATTTATACATCCATTTGTAGCTGTATAGGTATAACGAATAGTATGAGTACCTGCAGCCGCTGATTGGGGATTAAATATACCCGTGGATGAAATGCCTTTTCCGGAATAAAGTCCGCTACCAGAGAGGGCATTTACAACCGTTGCCTGCGACACCTGGAAAGAGGGAACATTAGCACATATGTTTGTAAGGGGATCAAAAACCAACTGCGGAGTTGCTTTTAATACGAGTGTTTGTGAAGAAGTACTCAGGCAATTCTCACCGGAATAAGCTACCACTGTAATAGTGTAATTTTTGGTAGCCGGCGTAAAAAATTCAGGATACACATGATTGTAAATTGCACCAGGAACCGGGCGTGCAATGGTTGTTTTAACTGTCGGATCATTGGTATAATCCCAATAGATCTCCATCCTTACAATGTTGCCGAAATCAACCGTCGAATTATTTATAATACTAACCTGGCTATTGCTGCAATGTTGATTCCCGTCTCTAATTGTAAATATGGATTGAGGTAATGCACCATTAATTGTAAATGGCCTGGTAGTACTGGAAGCACATCCTGCAGAAGAAGTTACTGTTAATGTAACATCGTAATTTCCAACTGCAGTATACTTATGACCTGGATTTTTTAAAACAGAGGTATTGGGGTTAGACGCATTTGCATTCTGGTCTCCAAAATTCCAGTTATATGAAAACTGTGACTGGGTGCCATCAGCAATGGAACTGGTATCAGTAAACTGAACAAGGGGATCATTGATACAATTATCAGGAACTATAAATCCTGCAGCCGGCAATGCACTTACTGTTATTTGCCTGGTTGTAGAATCCACGCAACCTTTATCTGTTTCAGTTTTTAAGGATACGGTATACTTAGCTGTTGATGAATAAGCATGCGTAAACGCTGCATTTGAGGTTTTTGAAAGTTTAGTCCCATCAGCGAGGTCCCATTGCCATTTTGTAATATTGCCCGAAGCGGAAGTGGATGCATCGGTGAAAGAGACCTCCCTGGAAACACAAACCGGTGCGGAAACAGAAAAATTTGGTACTGGTAATGCGCTTATCTCAATTTTTTTTGATAGCGTATCAGATAAACAACCGATATCAGTTACTACAGCATATTTTACGTTATAAGAATTTGGGGAAGTAAATAAATGCGAAGGGCTTTTAATTGATGCCAGGCTTCCATCACCAAAATCCCATGACCATTTAATGGCAGGACGGCCGCCTGGGCTTGAGTTATCAAGGAAGCGGATTGAATCAGGCAGGCACCCGGACCCTGTAAAACTAAAATCGGCAACAGGTTTTTCAAACACCTGCAGATCATAAGTAATTTCCTGTTCCCCGCTGCAACCATCTCCTATTGGGTTTTGTGCAATAACTTTTATGGGATAAGTGCCGGTAGAGGGCGCCGAATAAACGGTATTTAATTTATACCGGTAAAGCTGTCTTCCATTCACAAGCCAGGTTGAATCAGGGACAGGGCTCGCTACAGTTACATCAGGGAATAATCCTCCAAATTTCCATGTGATTTGAGATGGCTGGTACGGAAAGGTCATCGAAAAATAAAAAGGAGAATTCCTGCATGTTGCCGGAAAGCTTACTGAAGCATATTGATTTTGTATAGATACGTATTGATACAGGTCCTTCACATTTGCTCCGGCATTATATCCATACGATTCCGCACTTCCATAACCGTAGGCAATGGCATTAAAACTGGAGTCCGATTGAATAATATGTTGCCCTGCAGAAAGATTTTGCACTAAATAGGAATAAGCCGGGTTTTGTGGATGCACCGTAAACGAAGTTGTTGGTGGAGCACCATCAATTTTAAAAGAGCTCAATGCCGTTCCCCCATTTGGAATCGCAACATTCAGGTAATGCCGGGTGATGTCAGCATTTGAAGTGGAATTAATAATCACTTTGTCAATATTTTGTTCAACCGGTGACAAATAAATCACTTCAGGGTCTCCATCTCCGCCCAATACAGTGTTACCACATTGCCCTGCAGACGTGATGTATTGTGCTACCATGATCGGCTTATCTGCTTCAATTACATTTGGAATGGTGGTTGGAGCCGTCTGGTAATAAAAGTTGTTGATTAAAGTTGTTAATACAGTTCCATTTACTTTAACCACCGTGGTTGGATCAGATACCGCTATCCTGAAAAAGTTTGCAGTCATCTGGCTGGTGGGCACAGTCAGGTAATATTTGCCCCAGGCATTTTTGGGAAAGGCCTGCACCATATAGTTGTCGGCTGAGTTGGTGCTTGCACCTAACGGACAATGAATATTAATTTTTCCACTTCCGGAAAATACAGCGATACGTTTACATGAAGCATTACCCGAACTTATACTACGGATCTTTGAACCAGTTAGGTCAACGCCGTCGTTGCCGGTTATTATTCCCAGCGCATTAAAAACCTGGCCCTGGGTAAGATTAAAAGTATAGCTTTTCCCCGCCTGCATATTCTGAGTATTTGCACTTGGGATCACCTCGATGGTTGTTGTTCCGGTATCAACTGCAACTGCATAAAAAAAGCAGTTGGAGTTCCCTTCATTTGAATGTTGTTCAAAATTAATAGAGTAATACTCCTTTCCCAGGGTTGGTGTTGGAAACAATAAGGTTGCACCGGATACATTTCCGTTGTAAATATGCGCATAAGCCACAACCGGCTTATTACTGGTAACATGAATTCCTTTATTACTAATTCCCTCCTGGATCAATCTGGCATCCTGGGCTCCGGTTTTTGGGAGCACTGAAGTGGTAAAAATGGTATTTGCCGGAATATTGCTATACGTCTGTGAATAACCCAGGGCCGGAATAGAAACTGTAACATTGGTAACTGCTTCGGTAGCGAAGTACAAAACCATATCCTGAGTTCCACCCGAGTTATTCTGAAACATCCTGCAATGCAGGCCATACCCCACCCAAAAATCAGTACCCTTATTGGAAAAATCCTGTGCTTTAGCATTGAAAACAGTGATCGTTTCAAAGAGAAGGAATAATAAGCAGAGTTTTAATTTCATCACTTTCGCCTGGTAAAAAGATACGTGTATTTATAAAACGCAATTTGCGCTTTTTATGTTCTTCAGCAGACAAAGGATTTGTTATTTAAAAAGGGCAAATTGGACAGGGAGATTCTGAATAATCAAATGCTGACATGCTGTCAAGTAATTATTCCTCACACTTGCAGACTTGAAGATAGCCTACTCATGTGAATTAAACCACCTCCTCGCAAAAAGTTTTTCTATTCCCATTGACTCCTTACAGGCTCTAATTCTCCCAATTCCGACGCGTACCCATTTTAGTAACCAAATGTTAGATAACCCGGAATTAGCTCGAAAATCTAAAAATTAGCAAATCAAAAAACTTGAATAAATTTAATATAAGCTCGCTTTTGACAAAAATAAGCAGATAAACTTTATAAGCTGTTTCTTGTCAATTGTTTATCTCTCAATATCATTAAATCAGGCTTCGGGGCTAAACTAGTGGCATAATGAGAGTTTCGGATACATCTTCTAACGCGGTTTAAATGAAAATAAAGGTTTTTAGCGATTGAAAATCAATTCTCAAACGAAATAAAAAAGACTATTATTTTTAGTATGCGAGTGTTTTAATACCATCCGACTATTTTGCTAAAATGAATAGCTGTACATTTCCAGGATAAAATTTTATAAATCAAACCTTATGCATGCTATTTGCATTGTCAGGATTATGCGATTAAAAAAAGTTCTACCCTATTTATTCCTGGTGTTACTGAGTGGTTGTACCAAAATGAAAGACCCAGAGTTTCGGCGAGTGGATAATTTTCATTTGAAAAGTTTCGGATTGCAGCAAGCTGTTATTGCATTTAATGTGAGTTACTTCAATCCGAACAATTTTGGAGTGACTGTCAAGGAGGCAGCAGCTGATGTTTACCTGGATAGCGTGTACCTGGGGAAGTTTATCCAGGACACAACAATTACTGTTAAGAAAAATGCAGAGTTTTCGATTCCCTTATCCGGTGCTGTCTCACTACAAACGGTCTTGAGCATGAACCTGCAGGATCTCTCCCAGCGGGAAGTATTGCTAAGGGCCAACGGGAACGTAAAAGTTGGAAAGGCAGGGATTTTTGTTTCAAAATCTTTTAATTACCAGGGAAAACACCGGATCGAGGACATTAGTTTTCCAAGATAAAAACACAGGTCCAGCCACTTGTCCGGTTTAGCCATTAAATGGTGCCATTCTTTTTCATCCTGATTCTATTAGCTGATTCTTCCACCATAAATTTTATAACACTTGGAGGAAATGGGGAAACAGAACTGACGTTAATTTCGCAAAGCGAATATTTATTGACAACGCTCTTCTCGTTAATAGAGTTTATAAAAAAATCGGCGTCCCAGATAACCGGCAACATCTCATTGGTAATAGATTGGCTTTCCTGTAATGCAGGCACCCAATTTTTTTCCATGACTTCCCTCAAATCGCTAAACAAGCCGCAGTTTTCTGTAAAATAATATCGCTTGCCTGGAGGTAGATAGATAGTTGAATTATTCACCCGTAATTCATAAAGAGCATTGATTTCCTGGTATCCAAAACCTGCAACCTTGCTTCCGCACAAATAACATCTTACCATCCCGTTAGCCAGGTTCTCATTCCAGTCCTGTTCAATCAGTAAACCGTCCTGGCTAATATAAGAGCCAAATTGATTGTAGAACTCGGGCCATGTAATAAGTTTTGCTTCATTAAAATCCCGGGCATGAATTACAGTTACTTGTTCATCTGAAATGTCCTTGATAATCTTAAATACTCCGTTGCCACCGTTTCCGCGATATCGCTTTAGTACTTTAATACCAGATTTATTGAAGGATTTTCTGAATTCCCGGACAAAATTTTCATACGTTGAATACATTTTCGTTTCTCCTGTCCACCCAATGTCTTTTGTTTTATAAAGAACATCCTTGGTTCCCATTTTTAATATTACATCAGGGTGCGTTGAAACAAAACAGCCATCATTTGATAATTTAACCAACATTGCATCAAGTGTCTTTCTATCATGACCCTGCTCAACAGGATTTATCCAAACTAAAATTCCATCTAAATCCGCAAGGGTTTTGTAAACATCATCCACTTGTTCGTCGTTATACAAGACGGAACTGACATTGAATCCTGCATCTATTAATGCGCTTGCCAGCTCTTTGTATTTTTCTTCAGTCAAAACATACCGGGTTGAATTAATATCGCCATAAACCAAGATGGCTATTGAGTATGGTTTCATGCTTCGTTATTTGAATGGAAGGATATGAAATTAAAGTATTGAGCCAATTTCGTAGTAATGGAAAACCTGACTATATGATTTGCTTAATGCATTTCCTTACCGGGCCCTGGACAGTTTGATAACAGCAGGAAGGTTTAAATTAATTAGACTTCAAAGGGGGAAGAGCTCAACCAGATCAGTCATTTTAATAATAGCTGGAACAATCTCACAAAATGCAGAATGCGTAGTTAACCTCGCATAAAAAGAATGGACAGTCACTCAACCACAACGGTGGTGGAACAGGGTGAATAACAATAGGGCCTGTGGTGGCAGAAGTACTCGTCGGTATTGTTACAAAGACTCCTCTATCTTTTTACAAATAACTGCTTCCGCGCTGAAGCATCTGCCTTTGAAAGATACTGTTGCACAAATTGCTTTTCCTTCGTTAACTGTGGCCAGAAACGATCGATCATACTAACATTATTGGCTCTGGCCTGTCGCTGTGATTCGTTTTTTGGAACTGATTCCAAAAGCAGGGAACGTGAACGTTTCAGATTCGACTCCATATTATCCATCAATTGTTTTAAGTCAGTATCGCTGATGTTACCGAATTGATTGTTTTTATACCCCATGTATTGTTTGTACAAATCCATTGCGGTATTAAAAGCCTTACCCCCTTCTTCAAATGCATCACTTGAAGTTGATGACTGTAATACCGTTTTCAAATACTGTTGTCGCTTTAATAAAAGATCGATCTGGATTCCTGCGGCTTCCATGCGTCTTAATTCTGCGGCCATTTGCTGTTGAGAAGATAGTTGTACGTGATGTTCCAGTGTATCGCTGTACCGAAATACTGTTTTCGTCGATGCCGTTGTAGCATTTATGAATTCCTTATTGGTTAGTGGGTAAGAAAGAAACTGGAACAGCGGATCGAAAGGCATGTGATCAGAAATAAATTTATCCGGCTGCACCTTGTAAAAAGAATTGTTGAATTTTTTAGTAAAGCGATTATCATCGCTCACGTAGCCTGCTCCCCATGTAGGGTCAAAAAGATACCATTGCCCTGCTAATTGTGCGGCTACCCAAGCGTGTGAAATGATATTGACCTTACCCTGGAATTTTGTATAACCCCCTACTTCAATCGCATTGATACCAACGGATTTACATAGTGTCACAAAAAGATCCGAGTAACCCTGGCAAACTGCACTGCGTGTAGCCAAAACGTCCGTTACTGGTTGTGGTGGTACCCCAGGATTTTTCTCCCTGTCAAGAAAACGTTTTACATCATAGCTGATATGATTGGCTACCCACACATAAATAGCACGAATACGAGCCATGTCATTTGTGAAATTTTGTTTGATGTAAGCAGCCAGGGCGTCAACAGAAGTACAATGGGTTTCAGGGATAGAAGTTGCTTCTGCGTCGATATTTTTATTTTGACAAAAGCTGGTTTGCTCCAGTGCATAAAGAAACAAAAGGGTAAATAGGATTTTCAACATAGCAGTCGATTGATATCCGAATGTAACTAAATTATATATGTGACGAAAATGATTTGCTTTGCCCGGATTTTCAAAAATGACATTTTTTTGCCTAAAAAAAGAAGTAGTACATTTAATTCTCTTTACCCGGTGTATACTCTCCCTCTGCCCACCATTCTTAAAAATCAAAACCTCAAAACATGAACAAGTTAAGATTCACTGCAATCTTTTATTCCTCTTTTATTTTGGTGCTGAATTCATGCAATTCGAACCAGTCAAACGAAAGTGCAGAAGGCACAACCGCGGATACTACAGCTACAGCAGGCACCGAAACACCTACTGCTACTTCTACCATTATAAACACACCGCAACACATGATGGTAGTAACACATAGAGTTGCCAATTTTGAAAAATGGAAGGCTTCCTATGATTCAAATGATTCCCTGAGGCTGGCCTTTGGGGTACATAGTTATGTGGTTGGCCGCAGTATCGAAGATTCCAATATGGTATTGGTAGCAACCAGGGTGGATGACCTGGACAAAGCCAAAGCATTTTCGAAAGATCCAAGCCTGAAAAAGGCGATGCAAAAAGGCGGGGTGGTTGGCGCACCCAATATCCAGTTGACCACAATGGTATTCCAGGATACTGCTGCCATTGGCACCGACCTGAGGTCTCGTACAACTTTTACAGTAAAAGATTTTGAAACATGGAGGAAAACTTTTGAAAGTAATAAACAAACAAGAATTGACAATGGTTTAACCGACAGGGCTTATGGTCATAATGTTGATGATGATAAAAAAGTAACGCTGGTGGTTGCAATAAATGATACAGCTAAAGCACAGGCATTCTGGAAATCGGATCTTTTAAAACAGCAAAGAGAGGCATCAGGTGTAACCTCACAACCTCAACGATTTGTATACAGGATGGTTCAGAGATATTAACCCAGGTTTTGTAACTATTTTTATTAAAAGCCGGCTTAAATAATTGCCGGCTTTTTGCTTAAATAACGGACCAGTGATTTAATTATAAAACCGCTTTCATTTTCGGTGCCAACATTTCTGCCCATTTTTGATACTCAGATGCGGAAGGGTGCAGATTGTCAACAGCGATCAGGGAAGGATTGGTGGCGGCCTGTCTCGTTGAAGGAGTAATATCGGTGTAGCTAACCCCATAAACCATTGTAATGCGCTTATTGATGGAGTTGAACCAATCAATTTCAACACTAATTCTCGATTTATCAGCTATAGCTACATAAGGGGTAACGCTGTAATCAGGGATTGAAAGGACAAATACGTTTGTCTTTTTCCCTTTAGCAAGCTCTATTGCCTTTTCAAGCAATTGGGTAAAACGAAGCGTATAACTGCCGGTATCTATTCCTTGATATTGGTCATTTACCCCAATTAAAAGCGTGACCACATTAAAAGCAGCAGGATTCTGAATGGCAATAGCCTGCTTAAGATGGGCCGTGGTCCACCCGGTTTGCGCAATATATACCGGATTTGAGATTTTGATGCCCTGTTGCCTCAGTATAGATACAGTTTGTGCCGGAAACCGTGCGCTTTCACTTACAGATTGCCCAATAGTATAAGAATCGCCTAAAGCGATATATGACAGCAGGGAGTCTGTTTGTGCGTTTGAAGAAGTATCAATACCGGGAAGTCCGGTATTTAGGGGCGCTTCGCCCCTGACACAGGAAAAAACAACTATTAGCAAAAAGGTAAAAATCAGAAGGCGCATGATTAATTGAATGTACGTTGGAATGGAAAAGAAAGTTGCGGCATAAATTAAATTATAAGAAACATACATTATTTGGATCTTTTTGCCTGATTAAAAAAGCCGTTTTAGCCAAATGCGGCGGATACTGTTCAGCCAATTGTCCGTAAAAAACTGATAGCTTTTATAATCCTTGGTAAATACGAGCTCGCTTTTATAATTTTTTGCATTTATATAAGAACTTATTGATTGCAAACCCGGCAATTAGTGTAATTTCACAAACCAGATAACAATTCTACTGCCACCGATAATCCGCAGCATGGCAATCGTTATCATCCCGCTTAACCACCACCATCATCTTAAACGCCAGTTTATGCAAGTATTGAGTACTTACACGGGTATGTCCCTTGAAGAAATGCTTGAACATTCTTCTCTTTTAATTAATGCTTTGGACCAGGAACACCGCATTCTTTTCTGGAATAAAAAGAGCGAGGAATATTTTGGATTATCCAGGGAAATGGCCATTGGCAAAAAGCTTGAAGATGTTTTGCCCTCAGTAGTGGCAAATGGCAAAATGGAATATTTGAAAAAAGCATTATCCGGGTATTCTTTCGTTCTGTTTAACCAACATTATACCTGGAACAAGGGTAACTATTCACAACGACTTATTCCTGTGCGGGATGCCGAAAAAAATGTTATTGCGGTTCTTAATATTGTAGAGGAACAACCCGAATAATTCCAAAGCAAAACCAGTTTGGTTTCACATTTTTAAGTGGACAATAACTTTCTATTGCTTTTTATAACTGACTGTGCGACCCCTGTCCCTTAAGATCAATTCATTATCCGTTGCATTTACAACCCTGTAGGCCGTCGTATCTGTTATTGATTGCCTGTTTCCTTTGCTTTCGGCTACCAAATACAGGACACTATCCTTCAACCACCATTGTCTGTAAAGTAACGTTGCCATGTTGATTGATTCTGCTGAACCATCTTTATTCAATCTAAATCCCTGTTCCTCTTTTTCATTGATCGGATTAGGTTCAGTCCATACACCATATAACGATGCAATGGGAATTTCCAAATTTGTTTTTTCCGCGTTGGTAGTAGGCTCCTGGTTTGCTGTGGTCTTTTCTTCGTTTTTTGAACCGCTTTGACAAGCAGCAAATAATAAGCTTATAACCACGGACATCATTGAAATAAGTTTCTTCATATAATGTATATAGGGTGAATGCGCTCGATTTACAATAGTTTTTATCCAAAAAAATATTCTGACTGCACAGGCAGTAAACTAACAACTCTCATGCCCGTTTATTACAGTGCATACACTTATAGCAACCAGGTAAATTTGCAAGAATCTATCAATTAACAGTCCCATTTCTAAAATCACATGGTTTGATTACTAACTCTTCACCCATGCAATAATCCTTAGTGGCGCTCCGGTTCCATTTTTTATTTTCATAGGCAAAGCCACCACATAGGCTCCTTTGACCGGCAGTTGTACTAGATTGGCTACATTCTCAAACGCAGGAATGTTCTTCCCTAACAAAACCTGGTGTGTTTTAAAGTCCTTCGACTGGCCATAATCAATACTGGGAGTGTCAAGACCAATTGCTTTTATTTTTCGGTGTGTTGCCAGCCATTCTGCTGCAGCGGGATCAATACCAGGAAAATGCAAGAGGGGAATTGCTTCTGCCCCTTTTATATTAGTTCCAAAATACTTTGTTGGATCAGGGTAATATTCGCCATAACCGGTGCGAAATAAAACAATCGTTCCTGGTGATATTGTATCGTTTTTCTTTTCCCAGTCCTGTACATCTTTTATTGAAACCAGGTAGTCACGATTTTTTAATGCCTTATCGGAAACATCTATCACAACTGCATTGCCCGTGAGGTTTTCCAGGGGTATTTGGTCCACTGTTTCTTTCCCTTTTGCAAAATGAATTGGAGCATCCAAATGAGTGCCGCCATGTTCGGGGGTGGAGAATGCATTTGAGGAATAAAAAAACCCTGCGGGAGTTACGCCATTCGCTTGTGTATCCAATTGAAAGCCTGTCGGATTGTTTGGCCAGTACAAAGTAGAATCTGAAAACGAATAACTGAGGTCTATCCATTTTCCTTCTGTAAGTAATTTTGTTACATCGTTGTTTCCGGAATTTGTACAGCCAATGATAAGGAATAAAAAAACAAAAAAAGAAAGAGGTTTCATGGCGCTTTTTTGGAAGAAAAGTTACAGAGATGTAATGATTCTTAGCTTGATTGCCTTTTCGATACCAGTAAAAATTTGTATTCCTGGAGTGATTAAAGCTTTCACAAGGTTTTGAATCAAGAAAAATCTTCGTTCCTCTTTACAATTCATGTTCATAAAAGAACAATTGATTCAAACAGAATTTACCACGTATGAGCTCAGGTAGCATCTTTGCATAAACCTCAAGTATGTTTATGAAGAAAATTACTTTCACCCCTTTGGTCTTTACACTTCTCATCGCAGGCTGTGGCACCGCAAAAATGTCGGTTAGTGAAGAACTGAAGTCTAATAATGATGAATACGTAGTCAAGGGCGTGCATGGCACCCGCATCAAACAAAAACTAAGCTTTGGCGAATATTTTAGCACGAGTATTAAACGTTCATGGATAAAGGGTTACTCTTCTCATTTCGGTATAGGTACGCGCAATCCAACACAAGGTAAATGGGTCAACATGATTTCCGTAGAATATATTGGGCGCAAACAGACCATCCATTTCAATCTTAGTGATGGGAGAAATAATTCTGATGTTTATTGCGTATCCAGGTTCAATGCAAAAGCATTGGAGATTGGCAACAACCCAAATAGCCTTCTGAATATCGGGATTGATATACTAGGTATTATGGGACGCCCTTCGGACACTTATTATGTACAGATCTTTACAAATCATTCCGACGATCGCCCATGGGAACTATCCATTGACAATTATCGCTCCCAGGCAGCACCAAAAAAATATGTCGGCTACCTCGCAAAGAGTAACTCGGAGTACTATTCAATTGTTCCGGTTACAAGGATGGAAACAAATGGAAAGGCAGGTAACATACTCGCCGGTTCCATCGGATTTGAATTTCGTGATACAAACGGAAAGGCGGTAGCTGCGGTCTCTAAATTAGATAAGGGAATGGTGTTTCTTGCTAAAACAAGTGCGGAAGAAAGATTTCTCCTGGCAAATGCCTGCGCAGCTTTGCTGTTACAGGATGTAATTGAATAAAATAACCAGGCAGTGCATCCTGAATTAATTCCCTGGTAAAGTAACCACATAAAAGACCCTCACCTTTGACAACAATAAACAAACAATGAATTTCGTCTTCACTTATATGCCTTGTGTGGTTAACGAACTTTTTCGGAACCATACAAGACATACAAGGCATACAAGTTTTTCCAGGAAATTGTATATATAAAAAAGCTCCCTTGCGGAAGCTCATAACCAGTTTGAAATACACTAATGCTTTTGCATGCCGCCACCATCTTCGGGCTTTTTACAACACTTGGGAAGTGCTTTGTATGACTCAGGATTGGCTGCAATTTCATTGGCGTCATATCCTGCATTTGCAATGGCTGCCTTTATTGTTTCTTCATTAATGCGATCGGTAAGGTATTTTACCACCGTTTCTCTCCTGGACGAATCCTTGTTCAACTTTACATTTACAGTTAACACACCATCATATCGCTTTAAAAGGTCTTCAATTGTTTTTTTACACCTGTCACATTGTACGGTGGGTGTACTAACCTTTGCTACGAGCACCGGCTTTTGTTGAGCCGAGGAAATTATAGCAATGAAACAAATACTAATAATGGAAATAAACAGTTTTTTCATATGGGAGTTATTTGTAACGAATTTAAGAAAGTCCTTTCCAGCCAGCAGGATCGGATCGCCATTTTAACAAAACTTCCTCCTCCTCATGGCGAATAATACCTTTTTTTTCTGCAAGGCTTAACAAACTCGGATAATTAGTGAGTGAATAATAAAACACACCAGCCTTTTCAAATGCTTCAGTAGCTACGTCAAACTGGTAATTAAAGATCGAAACCATTCCAAGTATTTCCACACCATTTTGCCGAAGTACATCAACAACCTGTAAACTGCTTTTACCAGTGGATATCAGATCTTCTATCACCACAACCTTTTGTCCTGATGCAAACTCCCCTTCTATCTGTTTACCTAATCCGTGTTCTTTTGGTTTTGGACGAACATAAATGAAAGGAAGCTTTAATTGATCGGCAACCATGGCTCCCCATGCTATTCCGGCAGTGGCTACGCCTGCTATTAATTCAGCCCCTTCAAATTTTTCAAAAACTGCATTACATAATTCGCTTTTTATAAAATCTCGAATAAAAGGTTTCGAAAGAATTTTACGGTTATCGCAATAAATAGGACTTTTCCACCCGCTTGCCCATGTAAACGGCTGTTGCGGATTTAAACGAACTGCATCTGCCTGTAATAATTTTTCTGCTGTAACCAAAGCATCAGTCATGCTGCGAAGGTAAGTGGGTTTTAACTGGAAGATTACCTGGTTTGCGTGATTCAAATTAAGATTAGGTTTGAAAATAAATGACAGCTATCATTTCACCTGGTTATAAAAGAGGTTTCTAAAACTCCATTTTAGAAACCTGTTGACAAGCCGGAGTATCGTAACTTAACCCTATGATAAAAATTTACTTCTACAACAAACCTCTTTTTATCACCAATCAAATTAGCAAAGAGCTGGAAGAATATCTTCACCATGAAGACACCGTTTTTATCGATGAATTTAACATCCATAGCGTAAAGGCGATGCTTCACGAAATGGAGGCACAACAAATTCATGCAGGGGTTTTTTTGCATGATGACGTTGAAGCCGTACTGAAATCATTCAAAAAAAAACTGGTTTTAATAAAAGCAGCAGGTGGACTGGTTCATACAGAAGATGACGAGCTGTTGTTAATTTTCAGGCGCGGAAAATGGGATCTGCCCAAAGGTAAATTGGACAATAATGAAGAAATGGAAGCTTGTGCGGTTAGGGAGATCAAGGAGGAAACAGGCTTGTCAAATGTGGAAATAGAAAAACAACTTTTGATCACTTATCATACCTACCACCAGGAAGGAAAACATATTTTGAAGGAATCACACTGGTTCCTGGCCAAAGCAAAAAAACAGCTGAATTTAATTCCGGAAATTGAAGAAGATATTGAAAAATGTGAGTGGGTTCCAACTGCTCAATTAGCACCTTATTTGGAAAATACACATGCTTCAATTCTTGATGTGGTAAAAGAGGGATTGAAAATCCTGCACGAAACTAAAAATGTTTAAACAAACATTTCCTGCTTATTATTTTGCCGGATAGTTTTCAATACAGCATCAGGAACAAATTGCGAAACGTCTCCCCCGTTCCTGATTACATCCCGGACCAATGTTGATGCTACAGAAGTAAATTTTGGCAGGCAGGTCAGAAAAACAGTTTCGATATTTTCGTCAAGGCTACGATTCATATCAGCAATCGCTTTTTCATATTCAAAGTCATTTACGTAGCGAATGCCCCTGAGAATATAATTCGCTTTTACTTTTTTACAACATTCAACGGTAAGCCCTTCATAAACCACCGCCTTGATTTTGGACTCGTCTTTAAAAATCTCCTGTAACCATAGTTTTCTTTGCTGATCGGAAAACATGGGAGCTTTATTAGAGTTGGAACCAATACCAATATAAAGCCTGTCAAATAAGGGCAAAGCTCTTTCAATAATGTCGATATGTCCAAAAGTTACAGGGTCAAATGTTCCCGGAAACAGGGCAATACGCATGAGGTGAATTTAAATTTAATAATCGGGCAGTGTAAAGTTCATCAATCTGACTTAATTTCAAAATACGTCCTTTTTTAAGATTCACGATCACCCGCCAGCAAATACAAAACAGCCATTCGAACTGCTACACCATTTTCAACCTGTTGGAGAATTATGGACTGGTCGCTGTCAGCAACATCACTGTCCAGTTCAACACCCCGATTTATAGGACCTGGATGCATAATGGAAATCTTACGAGATAAACTGTTCAATAATTTTTTATTGATGCCATATGCCAGGTTATACTCACGCAACGAAGAAAACAAAACCTGGTTTTGTCTTTCCAATTGTATGCGCAGAACGTTAGCTACATCACACCATTCCAATGTGCGTTTTAAATTATAATCCACACGAACATCGAACGCTTTGTCGATATATTTTGGTATCAAGGTGGGAGGTCCGCAAACAGTAATCTTAGCTCCCATTTTTCCAAGCAGGTAAATATTACTTTGTGCTACGCGGCTATGCATAATGTCGCCGATGATCGCCACCTTCACCCCCTCTAAAGAACCCAACTTTTCAATGATTGAAAAAGCATCGAGCAAAGCCTGCGTAGGATGCTCATTAATTCCGTCACCTGCATTTACAATGGCTGCTGGTATGTGTTTCGCTAAAAAATGTGGAGCGCCACTGGCACTATGCCGCATCACCACCATATCCACTTTCATGGATAAGATGTTGTTAACAGTATCTAACAATGTTTCGCCCTTTGAAACGGAAGAACCTGACGCACTAAAATTGATGGTGTCAGCCGATAATCTTTTTTCTGCTAATTCAAATGAAATTCTTGTGCGTGTAGAATTCTCATAAAATAAATTCACAATCGTTACGTCCCGAAGGGAAGGAACTTTTTTTATGGGTCTCTGTAAAACTTCCTTAAATTCTCTGGCGGTGTCCAGAATAGTTGATATGTCGCCGGTAGTAAGATCCTTTATCCCAAGGAGATGTCGGGTAGAAAGCCTCATTAAAAATCAAAGATAAGGTAATGGGAACTATGACCGGAAACCAGGGAGTTTGCGAGGTTTATTTTTATCAACATTATTTTGGCGAGTATGTGAATACCTTTGCAAGTTTCAACTACGTGATAACGCCAACTGAAAAATATGATCTATTCCAACCAAATTTATGGTGTAATATCTAAGATGGCAGGCGAATGAAAAGCACCACTATTTGGTTGTTACTGATAACAAAAAATTAACCAGTCAGGTGTTTCTAATGTTTAATCAATCAAAATCACTTCGTCTTTTTCGTCCCTTTCCTTCCACAAAACTTTCACTTTCTGCGTAACGATGGAGTCAATGAGCTTTCCAATGTAATCAGCTTGTATGGGAACCTGCCTGCTGTATCTTCTGTCGATCAATACCATCAACTCTACTTTTGCGGGGCGTCCATAGTCCATCAATGCGTCTAATGCAGCTCTCGTAGTTCTTCCTGTATACAACACGTCGTCAATCAGAACGACTTTTTTTCCCTCAATGGAAAATTTAATATCGGTTTGATTGGGTACATGTAATTCTTTACGAATGTCATCGCGGTAAAAAGTAATGTCAAGTTTTCCGTAAAAAATCTGATTGGTTAATGAAGAAAGCTCTTTTACAATTCTGTCCGATAAAAAAATACCACGCGGTTGAAGTCCAATGAGAACTGTATTTTCCAGTTCAACATTATTTTCTAAAACCTGATTAGCCAAACGCTTAATGGTAAGTTGTATTTGCTGTTGATTCAAAAGAGACTTCAATATGGAAATTTTTATAAAAATAGTTATTCAACCGGTCAACAAGAAAAAAGTCCCGCAATGCGGAACTTTACTGCTTTGTGATGGAAATATGATAATACAATTAGCTTAGTGTCCTCTTCGTGCGGATGCTGCCTTGTGCGTGTTGTTTAACATGTAAAAGAGGCCCAGTTGAAATACATTATTACGCAACTCGTTAGAGCCAACATTGTTGATATCACTGATACCAAAATTATAGCGGGCATCAACACCTAAGCCTGAAGTTGATAAATAACCAAGTCCGGCACTCCAGGAGAAGTCCACTGTTTTAAAATCCTGCGAAGTGAAAAAACCAGTTTCGTCATCATTTACTTTATCCTTTACACCTGCTAAAAAACCCACCTGAGGACCTGTCTGCAACCTGAACCCGTTGTTGAACATATACTGAACCTGGACCGGAAGGTTGATATAGTTCAAAGAAAGTGTATGCTCTGTTCCGGTAACTGTGTATTTGGCACCCTGGCTTGAATAAACAGCTTCTGGTTGTAGTGCTAATGAGGGACCAAGATGAATATGAGCCAGTAATCCACCATTAAATCCCAGTTTAGAGCCCATATCATATCCGCTGCTGTTACTTAAGTTGGAAACGTTTAAACCTCCTTTTAATCCGATTGCTGATTGTTGTGCGAAGAGAGAGGCAGCGATAATTAGAGTACTTAAGAATAAGCTGATCTTTTTCATAGTTTAACTTTTTTGTCCTTAAAACAAAAAAGAGGCCGCAAACAATTGCGGCCTTATAAATAGGGAAATATTCTGAAGAGAACGGTTTATTTTTTTATTCTTCCACCGCCAATAAATGCTCCGATCTTAATTCCGATATATCCATTTTTTGTTTCACTTGTGTAAGTACTGTTTCCGTCAACAACAACAATTTTTGTTGCAGGAACAAGGTTGTACTCAACGCCTAAACGGAAATGGCTTATTTCGATTCCTGCTCTTACCATACCCCCAAACTTTGTCCCAGCGCCAGCAGAAGCGTCGTTAGTACCGGCAGATACGCCTGCCAATGAAAAAAGACCTGCACCCATACCAGCAAAAGGACGAACTGTATTTTCGGTCAGATAATACTCACCGGTTACAAGATAAGATCCGGCAGCTTTTACATCCATTTGAGCAGTTTGTCCTGTATTGTCAGCAAAGCCTCGGGCCATAATTGCTGTCTCGAAACGTATACCTACTGATAAATTAGGAATTACGGCGTATTTAGGTTCAATAGCAAATAATACTCCGCCTTTTGCACCTTCCCCGCCCGGAATTGCATAACCGGTACTAAGGTCTACTTTAAAAGGTTTGAAACTTTGTGCGTTTGAAACAACAATTGCTGTTAAGCATAGAATACTTAATGTAATTTTCCTCATAGAGTTTGAATTTTGGTTAATAAAGCACAAAGATATTTGCGTAGTCAGGATTGCTTGATGCTTGTCGATGGTAATTTCAACATCTTGCTTAGTAAGTGTGCGATGTAAATTACCTGCATAGAATCATTTGCGGTTTTACTTCGTCGGTTTGTACAAAAAAAGAAGTCGCCTTTTTGAGACGACTTACTTTACTTAACAGGAGTTAAAATTATTTAGATGCACTAGCCCCACCCAAAGTGAAGTTGTATCCAATGTGGATACCAACAAGACTGATGCTTCCACCATCTCTGTTTCCGCTCTGGTAGCGGGCTCCTATATCAATACCGTTCTTAGCGTAGCCAACACCAGCTGCCCAGGTAAATGCACCTTCTGATTCTGAAACTTCGTTGCCCAAAATAGTAGCCTTGGCACCATAACTACCGTAACCAACTTGTGGCTCAACATATAATCCGTTGAAGTTATGACGATAACCGGCAAGAATTGGAAGGATCGTCATTTTGAAATCTGAACCTGATTCTTCTTTTTCTTTGAAGCTTGCATAACCAACAGTCAGGCTTACCTGTCCGGCAGTACCGACACCAAGCAAACCTCTTACCTGGCCCCCAAAACCTGTTTTAAAGGCGTCACCGAAATCTCCTGTAGGAATACCTAAATCAAAAGCTACACCCACCTGGTTATTTCCCGATTGGGCGTTAGCCCCGATAAATGAAGCGATTACAAACGCAGAGGCGAAAAAAACTTTTCTCATAATGATTTGATTTTAATGGGCACAAAATTAATATGGAAATCCAATTATCAAAACAGTTGCCTATATTTTATTCATATTTTTTTTTGCACATAAACGTTTCAGCTTCAGTAAACTGAAGAGTATTCGTGTGGTTTGAAACTGTTTTACCTACGGCTTTTTAAGGGGAGAACATAGCCTATATGAATAAGAAATTGCGAGAGGCTTCCATCTTTTTCACCGCTTTGATAACGTCCACCTATTTCAATGTTTTTCTTTGCGTATCCTAGTCCGGCTGCCCAGGTGAATGCAGATTCCGAGTCTGATTCGGTATTGCCCATGTACTTTGCTTTCAATGCATACACACCCATTCCAAGTTGAGGTTCTAAAAAAATACCGTTAATGAAACTATGACGGTACCCAACCAAAATTGGAATTACTGTCCAGGTACCTTTCAAATCTTCGTAGCCACCAAAACCAAGTTCATCTTTTTTAAGTGAATAAAATGCAGCTCCTGTAGTTGCCGTAATCGATCCGGCAGGTGTGATTCCAAATAACAGTTTAGCCATAGGACCGGCTCCAATACCCGCAACATCGGCAAAATCTCCCGTAGGGAAACCGATATCAACAGCCAGGACCAATTTATTTATTCCTTTTTGTGCATATGACATCGTGCAAAACAGCACGGCAATAATAGCAAGTGATTTTCTCATAAAAAATGGATTTGATTTAGCACAAAGATATTTCTGCATCGTGTAATTCAAAATGATGACACAATGGGTATCCTGAAGCAGGTCGATAATATATTACCAGTTTGCTAAAAAAAGGGAGCGTTTATCAACTAAGCAATGCGATTAGATTCCTTCGCTTTCACCTCTCAAAAAAGGATAACGATAATCTGTTGCAGGAACAAATGTTTCTTTAATGGTTCTTGCACTTAACCAGCGGTATAAATTTAATTGCGAGCCGGCTTTGTCGTTAGTGCCACTGGCTCTTGCCCCGCCAAAGGGTTGTTGTCCAACAACAGCACCCGTGGGCTTATCGTTGATATAAAAATTACCTGCTGCGTTGCGCAACTTATCAGTAGCCACATCTACTGCATACCGGTCCTGAGCAATGATCGATCCTGTTAATGCATAAGGAGAGGTGGTATCAACCAGGTCGAGTACTTCTTCAAATTTGTTTTCATCATATACATGTATCGTAAGCACAGGCCCAAATATTTCCTCGCACATTGTTACATATTTTGGATCAAGTGCCTCGATAATTGTGGGATAGATAAAGTAACCGTTGGTTTTATCATACATGCCTCCAACTAATATTTTTGCATTCACATCATTCTTCGCGGCATCAATGTATGAGGCAATTTTGTCGAAGCTTTTTTCGTCAATAACAGCGTTGATGAAGTTTTCAAAGTCTTCAACTGTTCCCAGCTTAAACGAATTCACGCCCTCTATCAATAATTGTTTCACTGTGTTGGCAAGGTTGGATGGAATGTAGGCTCTTGAAGCAGCCGAGCATTTTTGTCCCTGGAATTCAAATGCACCTCGCAACAATGCAGTAGCAACAACATTAGGATCAGCTGAACGATGCGCAACTACAAAATCCTTTCCGCCAGTCTCACCTACAATGCGTGGATAGGATTTATAGTTGGATACGTTCTCTCCTATCGTCTTCCACATTTGATTGAACACTCCCGTTGAACCGGTAAAGTGAACACCTGCAAAATCCCTGTGAGAAAAACAAACCTTACCGATAGTGGGTCCATCTACATAAATCAAATTGATAACCCCATCAGGTAGTCCTGCTTCTTTTAGAATGCGCATAAACATTTGCGCAGAATATATTTGTGTGTTAGCAGCCTTCCAAACAACAACATTTCCGCACATTGCTGCCGATGTTGGAAGGTTGCCCCCGATAGCAGTAAAGTTAAAGGGCGTTATTGCCAACACAAATCCTTCCAGCGGACGATACTCCAACCTGTTATGCATACCTGGTCCGCTGATTGGTTGTTGTTTATAAATTTCGCTTAGATAATGAACGTTAAACCGCAAGAAATCAATAAGCTCACAGGCACTATCAATCTCTGCCTGGAAAGCATTTTTGCTTTGCCCCAGCATAGTAGTACCGTTCATATGGTAGCGGTACTTTGCTGAAATCAGTTCTGCGGCACGCAAAAAAATGTTTGCACGATTCTCCCAGCTCATGTCAGCCCATGCTTGCCTGGCTTTCAATGCAGCCTCAATGGCCTTGTGTACATGTGAGTCATCACCTGCATGAAAATGAGCAATAGTAGCTGCCGTTTCATGGGGAGGATGGATAGCATGTAAATTACCGGTACGCACTTCTTCGCCACCAATGTACATGGGTATGTCTATGGGTTTTGATTTGAGTTCCTGTAATGTTTTCTTCAATGCTTCTCTTTCAATAGATCCCCGGCCATAATTGTAAACAGGTTCGTTCACCGGCATGGGGTAACTAAAGTATCCGAGGTTCATATTATCAGTTTGGAAATTAGGTAATTTGGAAATGCGTTAATTATTCAGATCGTTTTTAGACGTCGAAATTATTTTTGATAATACCTTGATAATGGACGAACAACTTAAAAGATGGTCATCACATTTGGGAAAATTTTCAGAATGATTACATAACAATAACCAATATTCTGTCTCGTCAGCTTCCTTCGCAGCAATCTTCATTTTATGTATAAAATCTAATTTGCTTTCTGCATTTTGGGCCTCTCTCACATTTGCGCCAATACTTGTCCCTGCTTTTAAAAGTTGATTTGCCAGCACAAACTTCCTTTGCTTTTCCAGTTGATCAACATATGTAATGATCTTTAATGCAAAATCGAAAGTTAATTCGACAATCAAGTTTGACTTGTTTCCTTGCATAGCTTTATAATTGAAGACTACATTTACAGATTGAACCAAGAATCATTTAATTTTCAAATCTTCAAATTTTCAAATTAAACACTTTCCTCTTTTTCCATCATGAGGTACGCTTTAATAAATCCATCCAGTTCTCCATCCATCACGGGACCGACATTACCTACTTCGTAATCTGTGCGATGATCTTTAATCATTTTATACGGATGGAAAACGTAACTGCGGATCTGCGATCCCCATTCGATCTTCTTCTTGTTAGCATTCGCCGCATTCTTCAATTCCTCACGCTTACGCAATTCTTCTTCATACAAGCGGCTTTTTAGCATCTGCATGGCTTTTTCACGGTTGCCGATCTGTGATCTTTCAGTCTGGCAAACCACCGTGATACCTGTAGGAATATGTGTCAGGAAGACTTTTGTTTCGACCTTATTTACATTTTGCCCACCAGCACCTCCACTTCGTGCTGTTTCCATTTTTACTTCGGCATCCTTAATCTCGATATTGATTGAGTCATCGACCAATGGATAAACGAAAATCGATGCAAATGAGGTATGTCTTCGTGCGTTAGCATCAAACGGAGAAATGCGAACCAATCGATGTACCCCACTCTCTGCTTTTAAAAAGCCATAAGCAAAAGGACCATCAAACTGCATAGTACATGTTTTGATACCCGCGCCATCTCCATCCACCCAATCAAGAATGGTAACACTCCAGCCTTGTTTTTCGCCGTACATACGATACATGCGTGCAAGCATTTCGGCCCAGTCCTGGCTTTCCGTTCCGCCGGCGCCAGAATTGATCTGCAGCACAGCAGGTAATTCATCTTCGGGTTGATTAAGTGTGCTTTTGAATTCTGCTTCGTCAATGGCTAACAAAGCTTTTTCGTAAGAAGCTTTTACTTCCTCCTCACTTCCTTCTCCTTCTTTCCAGAACTCAAAAAGAACGGCAAAATCTTCAACGGCAGTTTCAACCTGCTCGTATAAATTCACCCAGAACTCGTTTAGCTTGATCTCCTTTAAAATGGAAGTAGCTCTATTGTTGTCATCCCAAAAACCCGGAGCCAGTGAAAGTTGTTTATCCTGTGCTATTTTGTCTTTACGATTAGCGAGGTCAAAGAAACCTCCTCAGTCCACCCAACCGGGACCTCATATCATTCAATTTTTCTTGTGTCATAGCGGGCAAAGATAAGGGAGTTTGAAGTTAAGACTTCAAGGTGGTTGGCATGTATTATTGAATCTGTATAGTAATTAGAAAATCGTTTGTTCTTCACGACCCTGCAATCATGGAATAAATACTGAATTATAAGAGAAATTATTCATCCAGCTTTAATACGGCTAAGAAAGCTTCCTGCGGAACTTCTACGTTCCCAATTTGCCGCATACGTTTCTTTCCCTCCTTCTGCTTCTCCAATAATTTTCTTTTACGACTAATGTCTCCGCCGTAACATTTTGCTGTAACATCTTTTCGCATAGCCGAAATGTTTTCGCGTGCAATAACTTTTGCACCAACAGCGGCCTGGATTGCAATCTGGAATTGCTGGCGGGGCAACAACTCTTTCAATTTCTCACAAAGACGT
>Ga0193740_1000051_pt1 | contig 30545 bp, 19 predicted proteins | sample L2s1metaG_FD_145072 | JGI IMG/M metagenome (GOLD analysis project Ga0193740, IMG submission 145072) | Soil microbial communities from a riparian zone of the East river system, Colorado, United States - L2s1 | ecosystem: Environmental > Terrestrial > Soil > Riparian zone | place: USA: East River... | reverse complement strand
GCTGCTGCATTTTCAGTTGGAGCTCGAATTGCTGCTGGTTTAATTGCTAAACTTCCAATTGGTTATTTACTTAAAATAGTAATAATTGGTGCTACAGCTAGTGGATTTACAGTAAGTTATAGAACAATAATTAATCTGACTTCTAATTCTGGAATTGGTACTATAAATTCTAGTCCTATAATTTCAGCTGAGGGGGTAACTATTAAACTTGAGAGTTTAAATAAAAATTCATTAACTGGTAATAGTAATTTAAAATCTAGTTTATCGGATTTATTTTGTTTATCTAATTCAGATTCTCTTTTCAATAAAAATCTTAAATTAAATTTTAATAATAATTCAAATACTTGGAATATAGAAGGAAATTTAGATCAAACAGGATTAATCGTAAAAGAACTAGATAAATTAAATCCTAATTGGAAAGATAATTTTAGAAATTCTCCATTAGAAAATAGTAATCCATTAATTCAATTCTTAATTGATAATTTAACAAATCAATTAATCATTAATATTAAAATAGTTTATTTATTGTTAATGTTATTAATAATTTAAATTAGTAAATTATTAATAAATAATGATAGTAAATTTACTACTTTAAATAAATATCCTCTAGGATCTTATTTAAGTAATTTTCTAGTTAAAAAAAATTCAATTTGGCATGTAAGTGGAATTATATGGATATTTTTTATAATATTTAGTGTTATTATTTTTACCTTGGTCTTAATTTATAGTAATTATAGTCTTCTAGCAAATTTACAAGGATAAATAATAATAGCTAATCTTTAGAATTTAAAAATTATTTATTGATTTATATTTCTATTCGTAGAAATGTAGACCGTTCTTATATGTAATTGTAATAGATAAATATTTTATTTAGTGCGGATTGAATTTCTCTATTTTACAAAATAATTTTATCAGTTCTGGCAAATTATTGCCCTTTTTCTATTCCTCCGTAGGGACGGACTAGTTATTAATTAATAAATAGATATATAGTACCGCGTTTTTAAGCTTTAGTAAATTTTGCAATTTTAAAAATAAGGAGCTACGAACTCTATTTTATCATCTTATAATATATTTTTCTCTATATATAATCTTTTAAAACTAAGATATTAACTGTCTAATTAAGATTCTCATCTTTTCTAGACTAGACAATAAAATTAAAAATAATTAGCAATAGCTTTAATTGCATTCTTATTAATTATATAAACTAATTATAATTAATTAATCCTCCTATTCTATATATTTTTATATTAATTTTGTAAAATTTTTTACTTATTACAATATAAATATATTAAATATATTTTCTTTAATGAAATGGTAGAAGAAAACAAATTATAAATAAAAAAATATTAGTTTAAAAATTAAATAAAGGTTTAAAATATTAATTTAAATTTAAATATAATAATTAATAAAATCTTCTTTTTATAAAATTACTACAAAAATATTTTATTTTTAGATAAAGAATAGAAGAAAATAAAATTAAACAATAATGATAACATTATTATTACTTATACCAATATTAGGTTCATTAATATTGCTATCTATACAAGATAATTCAATAAAAAGTCAAATACAAATGAAACAAATAGCATTAACAACTTCTTTAATTAATTTCTTTATTTCTTTATTTATATGGTATGAATTTGATTCAAATACTAGTCAATATCAATTTGTAACAGAATTTAATCATTTAAGTTTTTGTCATTTAAATTTTGGTATAGATGGAATATCAATTTATTTTGTTTTATTAACAACTTTTGTTACTCCAATAGCTTTATTATCAAATTATACAAATATTACTAGAAATTTAAAATTCTTTTTAATATCCTTTTTATTATTAGAAACTTTACAAATATGTGCTTTTGTATCTTTAGATTTATTACTTTTTTATATATTTTTTGAAAGTGTTTTACCAATATTATTTATAATTATTATAATATTTGGACATGGAAAAGATAGATTTAGATCTGCATTTTTATTCTTTTTATATACTTTAGCTGGTAGTTTACCTATGTTATTGTGTATATTAAGTATATATAGTTATATAGGATCAACAGATTTTCAATTAATTTCATTATATGATATAAATTTAGAAACTCAAAAAATATTATGGTTGTCACATCCCTTTAGCAAGGATGAATTGACCAGCAGAAGTTTAAATAGAAATTATTCAAATATATCAGGTGAATTTATTATATCTAAAAAAATGAAATGGTTACCTGAAAATAAGAAATATAAGAGCTTAGTAGTTTACGGTTCAAATTTAAGTTCTACAGTAAACTATGTTTATTTTAATAAAATTGTTAGACAAATGGTAAAAATACCTAGAAATTTAAATAGTGTAATCTTAGGGCTTCTTCTATCAGATGGTCATTTATTTAAAAATAATTTAGGTAATACTCTATTTTCTTTCAAACAAACTATTAAGAGATTTGATTTTACATGGACCCTTTTTTTAAAATTTTCTCACTTTTGCCAAGGTTATCCTAAATTAGATACTACTAAAATAAATGGAAAAACTTTTACTGGTATTTATTTTTCTACTAGAGTTTATCCTTGTTTTACAGAATGGCATAATATGTTTTATAAAAATAATAAGAAAATCGTTCCTTTAGAACTTTACAATTTGTTAGATTATGAAGCACTAGCTTATTGGATAATGGGTGATGGAACAAAATCTGGTACAGGAATAGTTTTACAAACTCAATCTTTTACTGTTAAAGAATGTGTATTTATTATAAGCGTTTTAATGCATAAATTTGACTTAAATTGTAATATTTTTATGCAAAGAAATCAGCCTACTATATATATTAATAGTAAATCTATTAAGAAGATTCAAGATAAGTTGATTCCTTATTTCCCTATTTCTATTAGATATAAATTTAAATTAACCTCCCCTGCAGCAGCTGCCCTTATTGCTTAGCTCTAAAACAACTAAGCCTTCCAGCTCTTAAGCACACCAATTGGTTAACCTACTGAGGTATTTATGTTAATAATTTATTCTATTTAAATTATTCTGAGGTGGCAAACTCGAGAGACCTCTCAAATTGAGAATAAGTAATTACTTTGAGAATATCGTCGAACTAAGTCAATGTTGGGAAACTTTCATTGTAAAAGCGTAGAGGCCAGACGCCACATGATCATCTAAGTGCAAATTTTAGTAATTTTAAATTGCATATGAGGTTAGAAGGAATGGTCCGGTTCACCGGTGACGGATTTTAGGTTAACCCCTAAATAAGGTATAATACAAAATTATTTTTATACCGAGAAAATAAGCCAGCTATACCTGAAATGGTAGAAGGCCTAACCCTGAGGATTTTTCTTAGCTTTTGCTGTAAAAACACCATTATATCCATTTATAATTTGGTTACCTAAAGCTCATGCAGATTCACCTTTAGCGGGATCTATTATTCTAGCTGCAACTATTTTAAAATTAGCTACTTATGGTTATCTAAGAGTATTAATTAATTTTTTACCAGATGCTACTAATTATTTTAATCCTTTAATACAAACAGTAGCTATAATTGCTATAATTTATGCTAGTTTCTCTACTATAATTCAACAAGATACTAAAAGATTAATTGCTTATAGTAGTATTGCACATATGGGTGTAGTAGTTTTAGGATTATTTTCTAATAATATTCAAGGAATTGAAGGAGGGATCTTATTAGCTTTAGCTCATGGATTTGTATCTCCAGCATTATTTATTTGTGTTGGTGGTATCATATATGATAGAACAGGTAAAAGAATTATTAATTATATTAGAGGTTTAGCTACTTATATGCCTGTATTTTCTATTTTATTCTTAGTTTTCACTTTATGTAATACAGGTATCCCTTTAAGTCTTAATTTTTTAGGAGAACAATTATCTTTAATAGGTATATGGCAACAAAATCCTATTATTTGTATTTTAGGTGCTACTGGTATAGTTTTATCTGCTTGCTATTCTTTATTCTTATATAATAGATTATCATATGGAATTCTATCACCTTCCTTACAACCTCTTAAAGATATTAATAGAAGAGAATATTATTTATTAATTAGTTTATTAATACCTACAGTTGTATTTGGAATATTACCTAATGTATTATTAAATTCTCTTCATACATCAGTATCTGCATTACTTTATACTTGCTAAATAATTATTATTTTTATATTTGCTAAATATAATTTATTTTATTAGCTCATAAACCCCTTTCTGTTTTTATAAATTTTAATTATTTAAAATTAATATTTAAATCTTAAATATAAGAATATTAATAAAATATTTGAATTTGTATCGTACGACAATCTTTATTCTTTATTTTCCACGAAATAAACGAATATCGTAGTATTTTATCTCCTTTGCGTAGTTAAAATATAGTAGAATTAGTTTTAATAGTTATATAAAAAAATGATATTTTCAAATAAGAATAAATACTAGTAATATATTCTCCTATGGAGAAGATTTAGTTCTAGTATATAGAAGAAATAATAATATATTCTTTCAATTTATTTAAATAGAATTATATGAATTCTACGAATTACTACAGCCTAAATTATATAAAATTTATTTGTTGAATGCTTAGTCATCCTGCCTTTCTTTGTATTTATATTTATATACAATTTAAGGTCACTTTTTCTAGGTTAAACCTACTAATTTGTTATTTTATAATATTTTGCAATTAAATTTAAATAAATAGAAAATTTTTCTATGAATAAAAATAACAAATTTATTATAAATTCAATTTTGTTTAAGCCTTTTTATCAATTAATATTATACTATATATGTATTATTTTAGTATAATAAATCAATTGAGCGTATAAATTTATTTTCTAAAAAAAACAAAAAGAATTTTATTCTATATCTAATTAATCTGTATCTCCTAAGGAAGGTCCGATATAATTAAATAATATATAATAATAAATAAATATAAAATTAAAAATAGAATTCAAATAAATATATTTTTGTTTTTTAATTCTGATTTTTCGTAAAATATAATTCTAAGCTAAGAAAAATTAGTATTAATATATAATAAATAAAATACGGTGGCTATAAAAATTATTTTTTTATGACAACTTTATTTATAAATATATTAGCTTTTGGTATATTATTATCAAGTATTTTTTGTATTACTTCTAAAAATCCAGTAATTTCAGTTATTTTTTTAATTTCTACTTTTGTTCAAGCTGCTGGATATTTAATTCTTATTGGAATTAATTATATAGGTATATCTTATATAGTAATATATGTTGGTGCTATAGCCGTTTTATTTTTATTTGTAATTATGATGATTAATATAAAATTAACTGATATATTAGAAACAGGATCCCAATATACTAAAAATTTACCATTAGCTATTGCTATAGGGTCTTTATTTATATTTATAATTTTTCAAATTCTACCTTTCAATTATAACAATGTACCAGCTTTATCTGTATTATTAGATAAAATTACATATTTAAATAGTATTTTTTCAGATTCTAATATTATTGAATATAATTTAATTAATTTTATTGTTAATAATTATCATTTTTCATCTTTATCTGATATATTAATAACAGATTTTCAACAAATAGAAATAGTAGGTCATAATTTATACACTTATGGTGCTATTTTATTTATAACTTTAAGTGTAATATTATTATTAGCTATGTTTGCAACTATTATTATTTCAAGAATTTATAAAATAATTAATAATACTTAAAAAAAATTATTATATAAATAATTATAATCCCAAAATAAAATAATTAATAATACTAAAACAAAAATTATTATATAATAATTATATAAATAATTATAATCCCCTACCTAATAAAATTAATTTAAATAAAATAAAATAAAAATTAAATAAAAAATAAAATTAATAAAAAAAAATTAAATTAAATAAAACACTTACGTGTATAAATAATTTTATAATTAAAAAAAAAATTATTAATTTGCATTTATTATCTGTAACTAAAAAGAAAAATAAAATATTTCAATTATGAATTTATCATTATTCTTATTTTTAATAGGTATTTTAGGATTTATTTTAAATAGAAAAAATATAATACTAATGATCATAGCTATAGAAATAATGTTACTTGCTGTAACTTTATTAGTATTAATTAGTTCTTATGGTTTTGATGATAGTGTAGGACAAACTTTTAGTATATATATAATATCTATTGCTGGAGCAGAATCAGTTATAGGTTTAAGTATTTTAGTAGCTTATTATAGATTAAGAGGAACTATTTCATTAAGAACATAATGTATCTTTCAATTATAATTTTACCCTTATTAGGTTCTATTGTATCCTCTTTTTTAGGAAGAAAAGTAGGAGTAACAGGAGCTAAATTTATTACATGTACTTGTTTATTATTATCCTCTTTTTTAATGACAATTGCTTTTTATGAAGTAGGAATTTGTGGATCACCAGTAACTATTAATTTAGGAAGTTGGTTAGATTCCGAATTAATGTCAATTTCTTGGGATTTCTATTTTGATCAATTAACAGTATCTTTAGGTATAGCTGTATTATATTGTTCCAGTTTAATTCATATTTATACTATTGATTATTTAGCTTCAGATCCTGCTATGTGTTTTGGGAAAACACTAATTGTGGGTAATAAACTATCAAATTCCGGGGACGCCCTAAAGCTTATGATACCAAGCTATAATCGAAAGGTTATAAGTGGCCAGAATAATTACCTGGGTATGGTAACAAGTCATAAGATGAATGAAACTGAAATGGGTTATCGCGGATCTAAGTCAGTTTTACCAATTAGAACTGTAAAAGAGCAACGAGTAGATGGTAGTTGGTTTTTAAATATAAATAAAAACTTAAGGTGTACTCTAATGGGTTTCGAAAGAAACTATCCAGTCAAAATCCCTTCTAATCAATTAATTAAAAATTTTTCTACTATTAAATATTCATCTAAATTAAATCCTTGGTTTATAACTGGATTCACAGATGCTGAAGGCTCATTTTCTGTAATAATTGATAAAAACAATCAACGTAAATTAGGTTGGCGGGTACAAACTAAATTTCAAATTGGTGTAGATAAACGAGATTTATCATTATTACTACAATTACAACAATTTTTAGGTGGTATTGGTTCTATTTATAGTTATTCTAATCGAAATATAGTAAACTATTCAATTGATTCTATTAAAGATTTAAATATTTTAATTAGTCATTTCGACAAATACCCTTTATTGACTCAAAAAGCAGCAGATTATAAATTGTTTAAAGAAGTAATTACACTTATTAACGATAAAAAACATCTAAGCATTGAAGGGTTATATCAAATAATTAATCTAAAAGCATCAATGAACTTAGGATTATCTGATTTTTTAAAATCTGAGTTTAAAAACTACATTCCAGTTAAAAAACCTGTGATCAATACTGAAAATATACCAGATCCTAATTGGTTATCAGGCTTTGTCACAGGTGAAGGAAATTTCGATGTAAATATCACTAAATCAACTAATAAAATAGGATACCGAGCTCAATTAAGATTTAGAATATCACAACACATTAGAGATATTAAATTAATGGAGTCTTTAGCTAAATATTTAGAATCAGGGAAAATATATAAATATCCTAATGCAGAAGCACTAAGTTTTTATATAGTTGATCTAAATGATTTAACTAATATAATTATTCCATTTTTTGAAAAAAATCCTTTAGGAGGTACAAAATTATTTGATTATCTTGATTGGTGTGAAATTGCTAAATTAATGAATGATGGAAAACATTTAACAGTTGAGGGATTGGATCGAATTAGAACTATAAAATCTAAAATGAATACAGGTAGAAAATTTGATAATTAATTGCATGATAAATTTGACGGCCATGCATAATCAAAGATTTTTTTCATATTTATCAGCCTTTACTTGAGGAATGTTAGTATTAATTTGTGGCGGTAATTTTTTTGTAATGTTTGTAGGTCAAATCTTCCCGGCCTAAGTGTAATGCGAATTACATAAAGTACACCACTATATGCTGGAATCTCCTAAAGACTTGAATACCTCATATGGTGACAATTTCAAGTATGTTTAAATGGACAATCAGCAGGAAACTAACTATTTTCTACAGTATTGTTAATCGTTAGGTAGATAGTAAGGTAGGATCCTCAGAGACTATACGTGGTGCACTCTCATAAATTTAAAAATAAGAGTTGAAGATATAGTCCAATCTTAACTGAAAGGTTAAGAATAATTGTGAAATATTAATATATTTATTAATCAACTAAATTCTCCTACAATAATGCTAAGTAGCATTGTATTAACATCTCTACAAACAGATGTTCTTGTTGGAACTCTTCTAGGTGATGCATGTATGGAACGAGAGAAACCTACTCACAATCCTCGAATACGATTTGATCAGACATATCCAGGACATGAAAAATATTTATTATCTTTATATGAAATATTTAAGGATTTGACAGGAACACCACCTCGAATTTATACTCGTAAACCTGATAAGAGAACAAATAAAATTTATAAAACAATAGCCTTCAAATCATTACGATATCCTTGTCTTAATTATTATTATGATCTATTTTATAAATATGACGAATTAAATAAACGGTATAAAGTAGTTCCAAATAATATTAAAGAACTACTTAATGCTCGATCACTAGCCTATTGGATTATGGATGACGGAGGTATTGATGTATTTAAAGCAACCCATTTAAATACAGATAAATTTACTCTAAACGATATTAATCTACTTCAAGTAGCTCTTAAAGAAAATTTCGAACTAAGAACTCGAATTATTAAAAAACGACAAGAACAATGGGCGATCGTTATACCAATACGACAAATACAATCATTAGTTTCTATTGTAGGACCATATATGCATAATACTATGGCATATAAAGTAAAGGGATTAATCTAAATTAATATTATCTACAATGTGGGAAGCAATTGGATTAGTATCTTATTTATTAATTAATTTCTATTTTACTAGAATTCAAGCAAATAAAGCAGCAATGTTAGCATTTACTATGAATAGAGCTGGAGATATGTTAATGAGTATAGGATTTTTTGCTATATTTGCATTATTTGGTTCTTTAAATTACTCTCAAGTATTTTCATTAGTACCTTATATGAATGACACTGCTATTACAATAATTGCTTTATTATTATTAGGTGGGGCTTTAGCTAAAAGTGCTAATATACCTCTTCATTCGTGGTTACCTGGAAGTATGGAGGCTTTTAATGGTGTTAAACAATTATATTTTATATTTATTTATATTCTATTTTACTATCATTATTCTAACAATTCTATTGATATAAACTATTTATCTATTTTACCTATTATTCATTCTATACCTACATCTACATTACATGCTATTACTGGAAATATGTTAGGTGATGGTTCTATAAGTCTTTCTAAATATAATAAAGGTCAAGGTAAATTTGCTATGACTATGGATGTTTATTCTTTAAATTATTTACAACATTTAAGTCAGAATATTTATAGTCAATTTACTGATACTAAATTTTATCCTTATCCAAATATTTTACTTCCTCACCATAAAGACAAAAAAATAACTCAATACCATTTTAAAACTAAAACACATCCTTTATATACAGCTTTACATAGTATATGGTATAAAAAAGATGATGAAACAAACAAGTTTATTAAAATTGTTCCTTTAAATATATCTGAAATGTTCTCAGAAATATCATTAGCTTATTGGATTATGGACGATGGTTATTTTGATTCTTATGGAAGAGCTCAAACAGTGATTCTTTGTACTGAATCCTTTACTGAAGAAGAATGTTTAATTCTTCAATCATTACTAGAAAAATTAAGTATTAAATCAACCTTGAAAATAAGAAGTAAAATTAATAATAGATATAGAATTAGAATATCTAAAACTAGTATGGATAGGGTTATTTTATTGGTAAAACCATATATACATAAAGATTTCTTATATAAACTAGGAATATAATTGATAATTGTTTTAAATAGGGGCCTCCTTAAACTTCACTATATGCTGGAACACCCTAAAGCTTTAAGTACAAATAACTAACAACTAAAACTAACAACTAACAACCATAATTATTTACATATATAGTTGTTAGTTAAATTAAAAATTATAGTTATTTGTGACAATCTTAAAGATGTTACAATGGACAATCAGCAGGAAACAAAATTGTATTTTCAATGCTAGAGTAGGATCCTCAGAGACTACATGTGAAGCTTCATATTTAAATTGTGAAGATGATATAGTCCGATCAGTACAGAGATTTACTGTTAACATAATGCCTACACCAGTATCTGCATTACTTCATGCTGCTACTCTAGTTACAGCTGGAATTTATTTATTATTAAGATGTTCTCCAATATTAGAATATAGTTCTACCGCTTTATTAATAATAACATTAATAGGATCTACAACTGCCTTTTTTGCAGGTACATGTGGTCTATTACAAAATGATTTAAAAAGAATAATTGCTTTTAGTACTATATCTCAATTAGGATATATGATGATGGCTATAGGTCTTAGTCAATATAATGTAGCTTTAATGCATACTGTAAATCATGCATTCTTTAAAGCATTATTATTCTTAGGAGCAGGAGCAGTAATTCATTCATTTGCAGACCAACAAGATGTTAGAAAAATGGGTGGATTAATTAAATTTTTACCTTTTTCTTACTCAGTTATGTTAGTAGGTTCTCTTAGTTTATTAGCTACACCATTCTTAACTGGATTCTATAGTAAAGATTTAATATTAGAATTAGCTTATGGACAATATAGTTTTAGTGGAATGTATGCATATATGTTAGGTTCTTTAACTGCAGGAATAACAGCCTTTTATAGTTTTAGATTAATTAGTTTAGTATTCTTAACCACTCCAAATTCTCCAAAACAATATTATTTAAATGCTCATGAATCAAATATTGCAACAATTATACCATTATTATTATTAGCTTTATTTAGTATTTTCTTTGGATATGTATTCTCAGATTTATTTGTGGGAGTTGGTTCTGATTTCTTCGGAAATTCTTTATTTATTCATCCTAATAATATTTCTATTATTGAAGCAGAATTCTCACTTAATCCATTAATTAAATTATTACCTGCTATTTTAAGTTTATCTGGTGCTTGTCTAGCTTTATTTATGTATCATATTTCTCCTGCTCCTGAATTTATTATTAATATCTGCACTAATAATTTTCTAGGAAGAAAATTATATGGTTTCTTAAATGGTAAATATTATTTTGATGTTTTATATAATAATTATATAGTTTCTGCTGGATTACAATTAGGATATATTATCTCTAAAGAAATAGATAGAGGACTAATAGAATTATTAGGACCTTATGGATTAGGAAATACATTCACTAATACTGGAATTAATATTGCTAAATTAGATACAGGTATTATTACCACATATTCACTTTATATTACTATAGGTTTATTATCTTTATTATTCTTAATATTTGCTCCTGTATTAATAGATACTTCTATGTTTAATGAAACAAGATTAATAATTATATATTTTGCTTCATTATTATTACTGTTCTCTCCTTCTTCTTCGTATTTATCCGTAGGAGTACGTACTTAAAATTATCCGTAGGTACTGGAAGGACTATTTCTTCGTCTTCGTAGATAAAGCCTTAGGCTAGAGAGAGACAAAATTAATAATAATTATATTTGTACTCATTTTTAATATTATCTTAATTACAATATTTATATTATATTTATTATATAATTAAACCCCTATATTTAAATATATTTAATTAAATATACCCTTCCTCCGTAGAAGTGGACTACTACTTATCCTCCGTCTGTGTAAATATAAGAAATATAAGAAATATAAGTTTTACCTGAAGGAAATATAACTTTTTTTATAATAAAAGGGATAAATTTTTTAGGGATAAATATTTTATCATTAGATATAAAATCAAAATAAAACCACAGTCACTAATAATTTTTAAAACGATAATGTCACAATTTTTAATTTTATCACCTTTAAGTCAATTTGAAGTATCAAGTTTAATAGGGATTAATGCTCCAATTTTAGGTTATTTAAATATTACTTTAACTAATTTAGGTTTATATGCTAGTTTTATTCTATTATTTGTAATAGGATTACATTTGTACGGAAATAATGAATCTAATTTAATTCCAAGTAAATGGTCAATTTCATTAGAATCTTCTTATGCAAGTTTAAGTTCAATGGTTAGAGAACAAATAGGAAGTACAAACGAAATTTATTTACCTTTCATCTATTCATTATTTTTCTTTATTTTATTTGGTAATTTAATTTCTAATATTCCTTATTCATTTGCAGTTACAGCAAGTGGAGTAGTATCTTTAGGATTAAGTATTAGTATTTTTATTGGTGTAACTATTTTAGCTTTAAGTATACACGGTATTAAATTCTTTGCTTTCTTTATTCCAGCAGGTACTCCTTTAGCTTTAGTTCCTTTATTAGTATTAATTGAATTAGTGTCTTATTTAGCTAGATCTGTATCATTAGGAGTTCGATTATTTGCTAATATAGTGGCCGGGCACACATTATTAAAAATATTAAGTACTTACCTATATAAATTATTCTCAGGAAGTTTAATTGTAGCAGTAATAACTTTAATACCTTTCACTATATTTTTAGCTTTAATTGGTTTAGAACTTGCAGTTTCTTTAATTCAAGCTTTTGTATTTACATTATTAGTATGTTCTTATTTAAGAGATGCTATTGAATTACATTAATTTCTATTAAAGAAAAATAAAATTTTATTTATTTAATCCCCATATTACTAGTCCGTATAATCTATTTTTCCGTAGGACTACTAAAATAACTTTCAGCTTTAAAATTCAATTTTTTATTTTTAAATTGATTACAATATTTTTTATATTCAATTTAACTATAAAATATTTATTAAAAACTAGGCCTATATATACATAGTAATCTAATTCATTTATATGGAAAAATATTTTTTTTTTTCTGTTTCTACTACTTCGTAGACTAGTAATAATTTCAATCTTTTAAATTATAAATTATATTGGAATATAAAATAAATTAAATAATAAATTTTTTAATAATACCGTTCCTCCGTAGGACAAGTAGGACGGACTTCTTATAGTGAGTATTAGTAGGAAGGGAATATTTGTTTATTAAATAAATTAAAAAATATAAAATTGTATAATTAGTTAAAGTATTAGTATAGTAGTAGTAGGGGATTATATTATTTTATATTTTAATTATATAATTTAATGTATTGTTATGTTTCATAGTTAGTTAGTCTAATTGCTCCTGATCCAATTTCTAATACAAACCCTATAGTTAAAATAATAAAGAATATTATTGCTATAGAGAAACCAAAAGTAGACACTTGATATAGAGTAGTTGCTACTGGAAATAGTAGAACAATCTCCAAATCAAAGATTAAGAATAACATGGCGATTATGTAAAAATGTATTTGAAAGGCACTTCTAGTTTGCCCAGCTATTACTTGGAACCCACATTCGTAAGCTGAAACTTTAGATTCATCAGGTCTATGAACTGCTAATAAAATATTTAAAGCTAATAAAAATAAAGCTAAAATAGGAACAAAAATAATAAAAAAAAATAAGTTATTCATTAGAAATTAAATAAAGATAAAGATAGTAATTGTGTACTATTTAAGATTAAAGAAGGTTTTAAAATAAATAATAATATTGATAATGTTAAAGTAGATATTAAGAAACTATGGAAATTTGTTAATAATATTTCTGTATTTAAAGTTGTGGTTACACTTGTTTTCCGTAAGAAGTGGACTGTTGATAATTCAGCCTGCGGCGGTAATACTTTTGAATCTGTGTCAGTATAAAGAACTTTTATAATTTTTAAATAATAAGAAGCACTTACTACACTTACTAGTATAGCTACAATAGATATAAAATTATATCCACTTTGTATTGCTGAGTATAATACAAATTGTTTACTAAAGAAACCTATTAAAGGAGGAATTCCAGCCATAGAAAATAGACAAATAACTAAACTTAAACTTAAAATAGGATTTAAGAAAAATTGACCTTTAAATTCAGATATAAATTTTATATCTTTATATATATATATATAAGAATTATTCATTATATAACTTAAAGCAATTATAATTAAAAAGATATTTAAATTAGTAATTGAATATTGAATAATATAAAATAGAAGTGAATCTATTGATTGTTCTGTATTTATAGCTAATGCTAATAATATAAATCCAATATGAGAAATAGTACTATAAGCTAATAATCTTTTTATTTTAGTTTGAGCTAATCCTACTACTGTTCCTATTATTAAAGATAATAAAGAACTTATTAATAATAAATTTTTTAATAAATAAATAGAGCTTTCTGTACCTATAATATTTAATGATGGCCGCAGGCTTGAATTTAAGAATTCAACATAACCATTTGTAGATATAGTTAATGAATTTAAACCACCTATAAATCCTATTTGTGTATGTAATTCTAATAATAGTATTAATATTGCTATTTTGGGCATTATTGTTAACCATATTGTTACTATTGTTGGTGTATCATCATATACGTCCACGGAGGTTAAATTTATCGTCCAAATTAAAAAAAAGAATAAGACAAAAGTACTAAATAATAAACATATTTATACTAAGAAAAGTCTTATAGTAGTTTATTTAAGATATCTACCTTTATTCATTCTCGCTTTTATTTGACAGATCTGATCAAAGCCTTCATTAGTTAAATGTTCCTTTGATTGAATCATTTTCGCCACTTTAAACCAATCCTCGAAGTCTTGTGCTTTCGCACCAAGGATAGGATATTTACTGAAAAAAGGTATAATCTTTTCATAATTATCTTTGAATGATTGACATCTAAACTCAATATAATTCAAGTAAGAATAAGTATGACCACATTCAAATAAATCTATAAAACTTTTTAGTAATAATTCATCTCTAATATGTTGAGTTAATACATAAAGTAATACTACTGTACTTCCTGCTTTATGCAATTTAGATTGCCTAATGCTAATTTTGAAACAACCATCACCAGAAGTAAAACCAGCTATCCACTGAGGATGTAGTTTAGCATTATTAAGCGGTACAGGTAGTCTTGAAAAAGGGATGCTATTAGGGAAAGCTTCTACCAGTGAAGTAGTTAACCCTTTATTAAGAGAAGCTCTTATATTTATTATTTTTTGTAAGCCTTCTATTGTTAAATGTTCCCCACTTTGCATAATCATAACTGCCTCTTTAAATAATAGGTAGTCAGAATATTTTTGAGTTTTTAAAGGATATTTATCAAAATGAGGTATTACTTTTGTCACTATTTGATCTAAAGAACCTACTGTATAATCACAACAACCGTTTCTTTCTTTTCCTATTCTCCCTCCTCCATCGAAGTAAGTTTGAATAAGTTTTAATAGTTCAATATCTCTACTATGAAGATTGATTGTAAAATTTGCCTCTAATTGCCAGCCTAATTTATTTTTTTGAGATTTTCGAACTATAACAAGAAAGCATCCTTCAGCGTCCGTGAATCCTGTTATGAACCATGGTTCAATTAGTTGAGTAAGTTTATTTGTAGTAGGTCCAATAGAAAATAATCGTCTACTTCCTTGAATAATTTGATTAGAAAGGATTTTAACTTGATAGTTTCTTTCGAAACCCATTAGAGTACATCTTAAATGTGATAAATTATTACCACACCAACTACCATTTACTCGTTGCTCTTTTACAGCAATATTAGTTGAATTTAATATTACTGACTTAGATCCGCGATTGCCCACGTTCTTTTCAGAAGCCTTATGACTTGTTACCATACATGAGTGATTAGTTCATCCACCATCAGCCTTTCGATTATAGTTTGGTATCATAAGTTCTAGGGTGTTTCCGGAATTTGATAGTTTACTCCCAATATTTAGAGGATTTCCTAAGTCCTCTTTCAGGAGACCAATTATGTAAAGGAGCTGCACTTATTTTAAATAAAAAACCTATAATTATTAAAATTAAACCTAAACTTAATCCTTGAATAATATAATTAGTATTAGAAAAAGAGATTAAACTATAAATTGATTCAAAATTAGTTAATCCTGTATAAGCATAAATTAATCCTGCACCAAGTAATATTAGACAAGAAGATAGACCACCTAATAGAAAGTATTTTAAACCTGCAGAAGTAGATGATTCTGAATCTCTATATAATGTACTTAATATATATAAACCAAAGGATTGTAATTCTATACTTAAATACATAGAAATTAAATCTGAACAAGAAATTAATAAAGAAGAACCTAAGGTACTAAATAATACAATTAAAGAATAGTCACTAGAATAATTTATTTGCGAAGGAGAAGTTTTATACATACTATTTGTTGTTTTTCTACTACTACTATTTTGTAGAATTAAAGGCCAAGCAATTAAAATTAAAGAAGCAATTATTAATAAAAATACTTCTATAGTTTGTGAAACTTGTGTAATATTGAATAAACCGCTATATATACCTATACCTGATCCAATTGACTGAATATAAAGAGTATTAAAAGATAATAATCCGGCATATATGAATATTATAGCTGATATTCTTGTGAAATAAATTTGTGATAAATTTAAAGTACAGAATGGTAGGGCCTTAGCCACTATTAAAGTTAAAATAGATATAAAAATCATTTCTTTACCTCTTTTATTATTTTTAATTTATATACCCTTCCTCCATATTTATAATATATAATATTTATCCACTTCTACGATAAAATAGTCCTCCGTAGGAAGGACGGACGGTATTATTAAAAAAATTATACTATTTATTTTTTTTAAGTTACTATAAAATTAAAAATACAATTACTAAATATTCTTTTCTACTAACTATTTTATTTTCTAGTAATAGTACTAGTTCTTTATATCCACTTCTACGGACTAATTACTAGTAAGTTTGAAGTAGTAAGTTTGAAGAAGTTCTACGTTCTACTAATACGTTTTTATTCCTTCCTCCGTATTAGGACTATTTTAAAATAGGAAGAGAAGAAGTACGAATTATCCCTACTTGCCTTACGGATAAGACAACTTCGTTTTACGAAGAAGTAGAAAAATAAATACATACATAATATATTTTATATATTAGAATAAAATTAATTTATTATTAGTATACAGACATCTTATTGGACTCGAACCAATATACAATTGCTTCGAAGGCAAACGCTATACCAATTTCAGCTAAAGATGTTTTTGTTCTTTTAAAAAACAAGTATTACTAAAAATAATATGCTCTTTGGCTCTTTGTTTACTAGTCCTTCCTAGTAATATGGAGTACTTATACGGACTAGTAATACGGAGGCCTTTCTACAGCTACGGAGGAGAAGAATATGTGTTTATAATATTCACATTAATCCATAGGAATGGAGTAATATGTTTGACTACTACTACTATTACTACTCAAACTATTTCTACTCAAATATGTAGACCTATGGTCTTGAATTATTTGTAATTTTTACGAGTAAAGAGACTTGAACTCTTACAATTAAAAATTATGAGTTCCTAAGACTCACCCGGCTACCAATTTCGGCATACTCGTATCTACGAAATAAAATAAAGAAATACTATTTTTCTACGTAGTACTAGTACGTAGTATATCTCCACTATCTTCCTACTTGCCCACTTCTACGGAGGAGAAGTAGTGTAGTTTAATTATTTATTAACAAAACTACTCCGTAGGAATAATAAGTCTAATTTGGTTAAGAGGTTAAAAAATATTTTTTTTATATATAATACAGAATTGGTATTTATAAATATTTATTTAATATATTATTTATTATTATTTTATTTATAGGAAATAATATAAGTGAAGGAATTCTCCACTATTTATCCACTTCTACGGATAACTCCTACTTCTACTTCTAATAGAAATAGATGTATAGTAGTTTATTTCTCTACTTCACTTCTTCGTAGTTCTCCACTATCTTCCTACGGATGAGTATTATAAATAGAAGTGGAGAACATATTAAATATTAGTATTAGTAGTTCTTTCTTTAAAAAAATATACAAAGAGAGCATAAGAGGTAGAGTAATCGAAACTCTGTCTGTAAAGTGTAAATTTACTGCTAAACCACTCAGCTAACCCCTTTTATTTATTTTTTATTTATATATTTTCTACTAACTATTTTTTACTATTACAAACTCTCCTCCTCCGTAGGAAATCCTACCACTTCTATAGATAAGAAAAACTAGTATTTATCCACTTCTACGGACGACTCCTCCTACTTATATTTATACTTATATTTATACTTATATTTATACTTATATTTATACTTATATTTATACTTATACTTATACGGCCTATTTAGGAGTAGTTACACAAATTTCTCCTTCCTATCCTTCCTATTTGCCCTACTTATTAAACTTATTAAACTTATTAAACTTATTAAACTTATTAAACTTATTAAAAATAAGTGGAAGGACGCAAATAAATTATTTATAAATTTAATATAGTTGTAAGCATAGGGGGTTAAATATGTTTATTTTATTTTCCAACTGCTCGTTCCCGAACAGTTACCTTGCTATGACTTTTGAGATGTTACTTAAATGGGTTAACTGATACTAATTAGCTTAACAAAGGTGTTTGTGTTTAATTTTTAAAAGACTATTTATAATATACAAATAATTTGATATATGTAATATTATTTATAGCATACAAACTACAATTAAATATTTATAGTTCTCCTCCGTAGGAAGGTACTAAACAAATATTTTTGTTAGTATAAAAAAATCTAAGATAGATATTATTATTATATTGTATTCCTTTGTAAAATAAATAAGTTCGCGGCAGTTTCCCCCAAGTTAAGCTTCTTCCCAGCGACAGACAGTTAGTTCATCACGAATGCTATCTTCACCGTTGCGCTAGTGATCAACGATTACTCGAAATTCCTTCTTCATGTCGCCGAATTGCAGACGACAATCCGTCTATAAAATTAATTTTTTAACTTTCTTTAATGATTAGCTATTCCTTATAACCCTATTATTTATATAAAAAAATTATTTAAATATTAACTAATAAAAATTAGTACAAGGGTCTGGTCTTTGCGTCATTTTGTAAAAGTTTTTGTGGCACGTCTATCATGGAGATCAAATTTAACATACAATTAAACATTAAAACGTTTAAGTTTTATCTTCTTGCTCTTTTCGGTTTACGCTTACCTGAAGGGAAGAAGTCGAATTATTTCTATTTAAATTCATTTGTTCTAGTATCTGGATGATTTTGCTAAAACCTGATTCAGTTAAATGCTCTTTATTTTTCATTAATTCTGCTACTTTTTTAAAATCAGCGAAATCTAAGCTTTTAACTCCTAATATTGGATACTGATTAAAAAAAGGTATAATTTTATTTATAATATCGGAATTGTTTTTAATTTGAAATAAACTAGTTTCTCTTGTTGCAGAGTCATAAATATATTTTCCTTCATCCAATTTAAAATAATTTGCTATACCAATTAATAATTCTCTATCTCTAATATGTAGACAAGTACCAAATATTAATCGTACTCTATGTCCTATTTTATTATCACTACTTTTTTCAATAGTTACACAAAATGTTGAATCACCAGCAACGAAACCAGAGATCCAATTAGGATTTGGTATACCGCCGCAGGCAAATTTATAATGAGGTCGAGATACAGCTACAATATTAGGGTAAGCTTCCATTAAAACATCAGTTAGACCTTTATTAAGATTGCATTTTAATGCAACTATTTTTTCAAGACCCTCTGGAGTTAAATGTTGTTTTTGCTTAATTAAGTCGTAACATTCTTTAAACAATAAAAAATCAGAAACTTTAAATCCAATAAGTGGATATTTTGTAAAATGATCGACAATTACTTGTAATTCTTGTATATTGTCTACTCTAAATACAGCAGTGCTACTACTATTTTTTCTAACTTTACCTACACCTAAGGTATTTCTAATACTTTCTAGTAAAGCAATATCTTTAATGTGGATATGTATTGAAAAATTAGGAGTTACTCTCCACCCGGTTTTAGATTTTTCATCTTGATATATTGAAATAATGAACGAAGCCTCAGCGTCTGAAAATCCAGTTATAAACCATGAATTAATCGTATTCTGAGTTGATAAAGTAGAAAAACTTCTGTTATTTAATTGGTTAGAAGGGATTTTGATTTGATAGTTTCTTTCGAAACCCATTAGAGTACACCTTAAGAGCATATGGTTAGATTTAGCTATGCTCCAACTACCGTCTACTCGTTGCTCTTTTACAAAATTTGGTTGCGTTACAAATTTTGACTTAGATCCGCGATAACCCATTTCAGTTTCCATCATCTTATGACTTGTTACCATATCCAGGTAATTATTCTGGCCACTTATAATCTTTCGATTATAGTTTGGTATCATAAGCTTTAGGGTGTCCCCGGAGTTTGATAGTTTTAGCCAATTTAGTGTTTTCCCAAAACACATATCAGCCCAGTTCATGAGGGCCATAACGGCTTGTCTTAGCCCCAAATGAAAATATTTAAAATTCATTAATTGTTAAGTATAAATTAACAACAGGGATTGCGTCCGTTAGTGGAGTTAACCTCACTTCTCACAGCACGGACTGACGACAGCCATGCAACACCTGTAAACGAATATCTAATTTTAAGTTTAGATACTACTCATTCTGTATAATTAATAATTAAAAATGCAGAATGGATATGCAAGAACTGGTAAGGTTTTACGCGTATTTTCGTATTAAATAACATGCTTCACTTCGTTTGCTTCGAGACCGACTAATTTTTTTGGTTTCAGTTTTGCAACCGTACTCGCAAGGCGGAATGGTTATCGTGTTAACATCGTTACCAGTTTTTATTAAAACTAACAACCACCATTCATCGTTGACAGTGAGAGGTATCTGGGTATCTAATCCTATTTCCTATTCTCACCTTCGTTTCTCAGCGTCAATCAATAGTAGATAAAAAGCTTTCACCCTTAGTATTCCCCTTAGTATTTACGGATTTCATCCCTTCTCTAAGTATTATTCGGTTTATCCCCAATTTGATTCTAGCTTTAATTCATTTTTTCTTTACCGTATTTTTATTTTAAATTATATAAATTATATAAATTATTTATATTATTTTTTTTTATTATACAGAGCTATTTAAAGTTAAAAACTTTTAAAGCAGCCTACAAACCCTTTACGCCTGATTAGGACGACTAACGTTTGCGTCTCTGGCCTTACCGAGTCTTCTGGCACCAGCTTTGGACAACACTAATAGTAAGGTAACATCATTTTTTTCCCTTACGTTATCACATTCACCACCAATTACGCATGACTCATATGATTTCAGTTAGCTAGTTCACTCTTGCGAGCATTGACTAATATTCTTGACTGCTGGTAGTAAAAACTACTTGGGGCATTTCACTCCCAATGTGGCCATCTGTTCTATCAAACATGGCTCTTGATCGTAGGCTTGGTAGGCCTTTACCCTACCAACTACCATTAAACAATATAAATCGAATCTTATAGCAGAAACATTCCTTTTTTAATAAATAGCTAATTTATCTTTTACTTATCCTTATTAATAAAATAGAAACCTATTTATTATTCACAATTAAGTTTATCTTATTAATAAAATAGAAACCTATTTATTATTCACAATTAAGTTTATTAAAAATAGAGAAGACATATGCCTTTTTTAATTCTATTTTTCTAGAAAAATAAAATTATCTCCGAATTAAGGAGTCTATAAGGTATCTGATTTACAATACTCACCTTTACACCTTATCCTATTATTATATTAATTTTAACAATTTCTAAAAATATATCAAACTTAATTTAACTTTAGAACAACGATTCGCATGTCTTAAAACTACTGAAAAACGTTCAATCAGAACCAAAATTAAATTCTTCCTGATTAGATTAGACTACAAAAATTAATTTTGTACATAGTCACTCCTCCACTAATTAAAAAAAAAATTAACTACTTTAAAGTTTTTTGAAAGGAAGGTAGAAGTACATACGGAATTAATTTAATTTTAAGTCATATTTTATTTGCTTAAAACAATATTTATTATCTCTTTTATATAAAATTTTTCATTTTAAGCTTATGTACAGAAATAAAGAAGAAGAAAATTTATAATTTATATTTTTTAGTAGTCCTTTTTAGTAGTCCTAATACTAATATTTCCACTACCTACTTGAAAATAGTCCTAATACGGAGGAAGGGTATATTGATTTATATATACTAAATTTTTATTTTTTATTTCAAATTATCCGCCGCAGGCTTTATTTTTCTACGTAGAACGAAATAGTGTAAAATTTATCTTAAAATTTTTTAATAACTTATAATTATTATAATTAACTTTATTATAAATAATTTTTTTATATTTTACTTTTCTATAAATAATTTTATTATAAATAATTTTATTATAAAGAAATATATATAAATAAAAAATATATTACCTTAGCTAAGCGTAGCTAATTTAAATATATAATTTTGTCCGTCCACTTCTTCCTAAATTATACTACTATTTTTGTTAACAAAATTTGAAAGGTAGGTAAGTAGTACGTACGGAATTATCTGTAAAATTAATAAATAACAACCTTTAACATCAAGTTTCTTTATAAATTAGTACTGCTAAACTTAATACTTTACAGTACTTACATTTGCAGCCTATCTAGAAATGTTCTATTTCTTAATTAACGGTTATAAATTCTTTCATACCAAAAGGTTAAAAAACTATGTATAACCGTGTTGTTAGTATCTAGGGGTTAGATTCTTGCTTGATAGACATTCAGCACTTATCTATTATGTTTGTGGCTACCCAACTATGCATTCCTTCATTCCTTAACGAAGTAGTGGAAAAAAGTACAAACAATTGGTACACTAGAGAAACACAGCCTATTGATCCTTTCGTACTAGAAGGTCTGCCCCTGTTTACTATTTGTCCCTCCAGAAGATAGGGACCATACTGACTCACGTCGTATTAACAATTGTGTTATCGTAATGACATTTAATCACTACTTCAATAACTCGCGCTATTGTTCAGACTATGTCATCATTCATATCCATTTACTGAATAGAATGTTGGATGTTCGTGTCAGGATTATTGTAAGTGAAACTCACCTGTTAGTCGTTGAACCTACGTGAAATATATAATTATACAATTATTCACTCTTTCACGCTTGGCTGCAAATTAACTGTATTAAACAGTACTCCTTGCAATTTATCCAATTTTCATCTAAATAATTAGATGGGGCTTATTTTCAATATATTTTATAATTATAAGCCAATTCTATATAACATAGAAGGATGAAAGTGTGGAGTTACTATATTTCTTAATAATTCTAAATATTTAGCTCCTATAGTTAAGATATATTGATCTTTTCTATCTAGAAGTACAGCAGTATATATATTTAATTTAGTATTAATACTTGTAGCTAGTTGTTCAACTTCTACTTTAGAATAACTATTTGTATATATTCTAACTCTATTTCTACCTTTATCGAAATTTCCACCCCCTTGAATTAAATAAGCTAATACTATAGGATCCATCAAATCAATTATATTTTCTGGTACTATTTTAGTATATTTGTTTGTTTCAGGATTTAATCTATAAAATATATCATAATATGAATTAAATATATTTAGAGATCTAGTTTTAAGTCTATAATTAATATAAACTTTATTTAGACCTTTAACTTCTAAAGATTTTACAAGATTAGTCATATAATCTTTAAATAATTCACCAATATGAAATGCTAATTCTTTATATTTTCCTCCTAAACTCATTTCAAATCTTGTATTTGCAGTTGAAGAAGATCTATATAATCCACCATCACTTAACATTATTCCAATTAAAATAGAATGTAGTTCTACTGGTAATAGATTTGTAATATTGTTTGTAGTTGTATTTTTCATCATTAATCTTATTTATTTAATAAATCAGTTAACTTAAGCAATTTACATTGGTGCTGGAGTAGCATGCTTAGAATGAATAATTTTACTACTAGAATATGTAACTTATGTTAATATTTATATTGTTGTTATTAAACCCAACTCACGTACCCTTTTAATCGGCGAACAGCCGAACCCTTCCAAGCTTCTTCCCCCGGAGGATAGGATGAGTCGACATCGCATTTATCCTATCCTTTCGGTATAGGTTTAGACTATATCTTCATCCAGTATAATGAATACAATTTATATAGCATCTGGATGTTGGCGTGTAGTCGTTGAGGGGTTAAAATTATAGTTTAATTTCTTATTGAAATTATTATAGTTGCTATACTTTAAACTAAAATGAAAACTTCCCTGCTGATTGTCCATTCTTTAAAATTATCACTGCTATTTTATAGTAAAAATAACGAGTATTGAAAGCTCTAAGGAGTTTCCAGCATATAGCCATCTTCTAAATTAATATTACTATTAAAGTTCCCCGAAAATATCTATTGTATCTGTATCACTTTCTATTTCAGAAGAATCTTATATTATTGGTGGAGCCTCATTTATTTTATATAGCATTGAAGGATGTAAATGTTCCATTATTGAAGGTTTAAGATTTTCCAAGCTTTCTTTATTAATATAAATTCTTTCATAAACATTATCAGATGTTTGACTTGTTTTTTTATGAATACTAGTTTCTATATTAAAATTAGCTTTAAGAGCATCTCTAAGAATAGAGATTTCTGTATTATTATAGCTATCTGTACATAAAGTTACACCTGCTTTTTTTACTTGTTGACCATCATCCATTATCCAAAAAGCTAAACCTCTTGGTGTTAAATAATCAGCAATGTTTGTAGGTATCACTTTTTTACCAGAATCGTCTAAAAATAAATCTGCTAATGGTCTTAGATTTTCAAGTGATTGAGTTCTAAAATATAATGATTTATTTGTACTATTATATCTAGAATCATCTCTACTATATTCTTTAAGACCTTCCTCCATTAATGGTAATTCAGCTTGAGCTAAATTTTGTAGATGCTGGATATATTCTGCTTTTTTGCTTGATTGTTCAAAAGTAATATAAGCTTTATCCAATCCTGTTTTTCTTATATGCGCATCTCCTAAAATAACTCCTACTAACATATCTCTAAGTGTTTTACTCATATTTGTATTATATAAATATTTCGCCTTTAGATTTTGATAAAAGGCAGCCTCTGTCAAATAATAATAAATATTTCAATATATTCCTATTTAACTTACCTTATCATTCTATATAATAAGATTATAAATGAGACTTTTAGGGTATCTTAATTATATAATAAGAAGTTATATTTCTTACTATATATTAAGAAGTTATAATATATAATTTTTCTAATTAATTGTGAATAAGATTTTCAATTCAAGGTGCCAATCAGCCGAGACAATGTGTACTCTCGTCGGCTATCAGCCTGTTCAATTTTGTTATCATAAAGGCTCTTTATCCTTTATTTCCACTAGTCACCTAATGGTTCAGACTATGTCTTCATCGTAAAGGGGGTTAAATAGAATAATTCTTAATTACTCAGGTAATTTGGGAAGTTTATATTCCATTTCGGGTATTAAGTATGGTTTAATTATTCTTTTGAAAGCATTAAAGCTTGAAGAATCAATTACTATCACTGATTTTCCTTTGTTGCTTCTTGTACTACAGTTTAATTTGAATTTAATACTTAATTCCATTGCCATGGTTTCAACTTCTTCTTTAGTAAAGCTGTGAGTATTAAGAACCACACTAAGGTTTTTAGAGTTCTTATTATAATCTAGCTTTCCACCATCAACCATAAACCAGAAAGCTAATCCTCTTTTTGTTAAATGATTTTTAATTAATTCTTTAGAAATACCTTTTTTATTATTAATTAGAAATAACTCTGAAAGGATGTTAAAAGCTTCGTGGCCTATAGTTTGAAATCCCCAATTTACCACTGAATTACCATTGGCGTTAATTCTTGCTTTCATGTGAGGTTCAGCTAATACCCATTCATCAAATAAACTATGAACATGATCTAAATAAGGTTTATTTTTATCGCCCCATTCAAATTTCATTCTATAAGTTTTACCTTTGTTTTGAGTTTGTAAACTAGCGTCTCCTAACATTAAACCAATTGCGGCTTCAAATTGGATTCTAGATAGATTATTTAATGATTCTTTATAAGCTTTAACTAAATTACTATTAGGACCTAATCCTATTATTTGAGATTTAAGTATTTCCATATGATTTATATTCATTGATAGCGTCTAACATATTAAGAAGTATAAGTTTGTATTGTCTTAATACTCTTTTATTAAGTTTAATTCTAATAGTTTAGACTTTATTTCTAATAGTTTTAGCTTTATATCTAACCCCTATTGTAGATGTCGGGCTCTCGTGGGAAGATTATTGTTTGGTATTACTCACTTCCTAGTCGTTGAACGTTTTTATATTACCTTACCTACCAGCCAAAACAAAGTTTTGGGGCTAAGGTAAGGATACCGATATAAACTTCGCTGCAAATTGACTTTATTAAATAAAGTTATCCTTGCAATTCACCCAATTTATTACAAATACTTTTCAGTATCTGAGGACTAACAAGCTTATCCCTAGCGTAACTTTTATTAATTGATCCCCGTCTATCCCATACTATAGCGAGGGGTCACTATGCCCTACTTACGTATCTGTGCGACTGTTAGGTCTTTCAGTTAAGCATGCTTACCGCCATTGAACTTTGCGCAACCCTTCACTGGTTGATTGATCTCCATTCAATTTCTAGCTATACCTTTATTAATTTTATTTTATAGTTTTTATTTATCCTTAAATTATTATATAAAATAAAGATAAGTTAAAAACAAAGTTACTATTTAATATAATATATTTCAATTAATTATTACTTTTCCTCTCTCTACTTCTAGTCTACTTAAAAAATACATATATATTATACATAGTTTTGTTAACAAAAATATATTTATACGTAGTTTCTTCGAAGACTAAAAATTAAATAGAAGATAGGTTATCTGTTTTATTTTTGTTTTTTTAAAATATTTGGATGTACTTTGCTACTCTATTAAAGACGACCGCCCCAGTCAAACTGCCAATTAGTCAACTCTCCCTTTGTTTTTTAATTATAAGGTAAACATAAACCCAACCTTAGTTATAAGGTTTCCACTATTTGTCTTAAACTTATCCTCCTCCGTAGGAAGTGAATTACTACGTAGTACGTGAAGGAATAGTAGATCGACTTCCCTATTCACTATTAACTAAGATTGTTCTAGATCCATATGATAACTAACTACAGTAAAGCTGCATAGGGTCTTCCCGTCCCCCTGGAGGCAACGCGCATCTGCACGCGTAATTCAATTTCACTGAGCAAGTTGTAGAGACAGTGAGGCCATCGTTACATTATTGATACCGGACCACATTTAATGGCCAACTGATTTTGCTACCTTAGGCAATTAATCTGTAATATTTTTAATACAGTTGGACTATATCATCACATAATTTTCATTATATGCTCAATTATCTAGTCTCTGAGGGCTAAAAAATTCAATTTAAATAAGGGGTTAAATTTTATTATTTATTGAAGTTACAAATTGTTTATTAAAATAAGTATGCTTATCTTCTATTATTTCAAGTATTTCAGATAATTCTCTTTTTCGAGTTTTACCTTTACCTGTTAATTGATATGATAATTTTACTAATTCTATTAATGTCTCTTTATTTCTTTGTTTTCCTTCTGAGGATTGCATTACAATTTCTTTAAATATAGAATATTCTTCCATTTTACAAGAAAACGGGCACAAATAAGTTTCTAAAAAAGGTAAAACTAATTTAATTATTTGTTTATAACCTTTCAAAGTGTAAACATAAATATCTGGAGAACCTGATTTTTGGACTATTGATCCAGCATTAAAAAGTTCTTTGTATGAATTTAATATGTTTAATCCATTTTTATGTTGAGTTACATTGAAAATAGGTTGAATATTAATTCCATATTTAAAATCTTTGTGGATTGTAACAGATACGGACATAGATCCTTCTCCTTCTACAAAACCGCCTAAGAAATAAAGATAATTTGTATTTTTGATGTTTCTATTTAACATTGTTAAGAATTTTATTAATTTTTGATAGCGTCTAACATGCATAATAATTTAAATTATACACTCTTTTAGACATCTATTAGCATCAAAATACTTCTTTAAAACAAAAAATTGAATTTAATATTCCCTGCTGATTGCCCATTGTTGGATATTTAAGATTTTCACTTTAAACTTAACTTTTAAAGTACTTAAAGCTTTAGGGTGTTCCAGCATATCATCGAGTTTAAAGAGGACCCGTAGGTTTTGTTAATCCTCATAGTTAAGACCGCTATTAACCAGATTTTCGATTAGTCACAGTTCCCCATGACCGCTCTTATATTAATGGCATCGGGCAAATTTCACACAGTATACTATCATATTAGATTGCACTGTGTTGTGTTTGTAGTAAACAGTCGGGGCCTCCGATTCTGTGCCACCGCCTTATATAATTAATCTTTTTATATATAATAAATATTAAATATTAAATATTAAATATTAAATATTAAATTAATTAAATATATATGCGGTCCCTCTTTTCGTCTAACTTATGAGGTGAACTTGCCGAGTTCCTTAACAACTTTTAGCTCTACGCCTTAGTATTCTCTACCTACGAACCTGTGTCGGTTTAGGGTACGGTAGTATATATATTACAAATAATATTAATTTCCTGGTCCAATTTTTTTAGTGACTAGTTACTACGTATTACTACACTATATTAAATATATATTTCCTCCATTTCTACTTTTACGGAGGCAAACTAATACTAATACGTAGAGAAATAGAATTGGACTTTCTATTATATACTCATCAGCCAAAACTTTAGTTTTGGTCCTTAGAGGCCGCATTCACACAAAACGGATTAACCTTTCCCAATTTGCAACCCTTTCGTATTCGGCGAGAAGTATTATAACTTCTTTTTACGTTACTCATGTCAGCATTCTCTCTTCAGTAACCTAAAAAACAATGACACACTGTTCTATAATTAGTTTGACTGAATGTTCTACTACCTAGACTACAAATAAAATATTATAATTATATATTTTTATTTTTAGTCAACACGATATCGGTTGATTGTTTTAGACCCGTTAAATTTTCGGTGCTACTATCTAGACTGCTGATGCGTTGTTACATACGATCATTAAAAGTAGCGACTGCCAGGCTCACTTCACAGCTGTATACGATATTGCTACATCCTTAATTTCACTTAACAATCATTTGGGACCTTGATCTGTGTTCTCGGCTGTTTCCGTCTTGACTATCCAACTTAGCATGAATAGTCTGAATATCTACCATCAATTTATGTAATTCCGAGATTCGCTTCCATAGGTAAGATTTTCGAGGTCCCCGCAACCTAAACGCCTAAAAGATCGTTGTGAATTTTTCACAAGCCTTAAACTTGTTGGGAATTGCCTTGCTGTACCTCCATAAATTTATTAGTAGACATCATACTTAAATATGTTTCGGTAGAAAACCAGCTAGCACCAGGTCAGATTGGCATTTCACCGCTTACCAAAACTCATCGGAGAATTATGCAACATTCACCCGTTCGATCCATTATAATCTGGTCTTGGTAAGATCACCTGGCTTCGGGTCTAATAGAAGTAACTTATCCATCACTACTATTGTTTACTACTTAATTATATCCGGCCATAGGCCTTACCTAAAGTAAAAAATATAATTAAAAATAAATAGTCCAGTCGCTTTCGCTAGGGCTTTTAACCTTGCTACTCCTATTAACTTGCTGCATTAATACCAATATTTTCATATTGGATTAGACTATACCTTCAACTCATTAAAAAATATTAGGTAATTATTTTTATTATATTATTTATTTTCTATAACTTTAATTAATTCAAACTTATAATAAAAATGACTTAATAAATATGGTTTTATCAATTGTATTAATTTATCTCTAGATGTACTAAAAATATACATTCTATATCCATTTGTTACTTTATGTGGACTACTGTCCAAGTCAAATTTATTTTTAAGTATTTTTACTAGTTTTTGATGTTCACTTAAAGTATAAGATTCAGTACAGATATAAAATCCTTTATTTGATTTATATCCATCATCCATTGTCCAATAAGCTAATCCTCTAGCTGTCAATAATCCTTCTAAATTATCAGGTATTATTTTAATATTTTCAGAATTATAGAACATTTCTCTATATTTATTAAAACAAGGTAAACTTAATGTCTGAAACTTGACAGCTGTATAGATTTTCATTTTGTTAGGTCTATCATCAAATTTTGATATTATTTTAGGTCCAGTACCACAATATTCTTGAAATAAAGGATATAGATGATTAATATATTCTATATTTTTATTAGACTGTTTAAATTGTAATCTAGTATTACAATTATTATTAGGTCTCTCAGCACTTAAATCGCCTAACATAGCTCCTATTATTATTTCTTCCAATAAAGGAGAAACTTGTAAATGGGCTTTACTTGATGTTCGATAATACCGATTTAGATTTAAATTTGTTGTATTTTTCATTGTTGGAATATTTATTTTAAACAGGTTCGTCCTGTATTTAAGATTAAAGAAGTTTTATATAATAAATAAATAAATAAATATTATTTAT
>Ga0193740_1000050_pt1 | contig 30566 bp, 30 predicted proteins | sample L2s1metaG_FD_145072 | JGI IMG/M metagenome (GOLD analysis project Ga0193740, IMG submission 145072) | Soil microbial communities from a riparian zone of the East river system, Colorado, United States - L2s1 | ecosystem: Environmental > Terrestrial > Soil > Riparian zone | place: USA: East River... | reverse complement strand
AATAGGTGGGGGATAGACCAAATTAGATTCTATAAAATAGATACTTATACGGTTAAGATCGATTAAGACTTGTTTGAATTTTGCTCTTACTGTAAATAGTTTAAGTGTTTATTATCTATCCCATTTTGGTACAGTTAAGGCTGTTGATGATGTTAGTTTTAGTCTTGAAAAAAATCAATCCATAGGAATTGTGGGTGAATCTGGATGTGGAAAGAGTACATTAGGAGCAGCCCTTTTACGATCAGTTCCATACCCCGGCAAAATCGTTGATGGTCAAATTATTCTAGATGGTCAAGACATTACCAAGATATCAGATGATGAATTTGATAAAAAGATCAGATGGAAGGAAATTTCAATGATCTTTCAAGGAGCCCTTAATTCCTTAGACCCAGTATTTACTGTTGGATCACAAATGAAGGAAATCTTGCACCAACATGGTTACTCTACGGATGACCTGGAAGTAATTGCAGATTCTTTGAAAAGTGTTCTCTTAGAGCCTAGCATTACGAAAAAGTATCCTCATGAATTGAGTGGCGGCATGAAGCAACGAATTTCAATAGCAATGGCATTGTTACTGAACCCCAAGATATTGGTCGCAGATGAACCCACTACCTCGTTGGATGTTATGGTACAATCTCAGATCATCAACCTCCTAAAGAAATTAAAGAGAGATCGCAATATGTCAATAGTATTCATTTCCCATGACTTAGGAGTCATATCAGAAGTATCAGAAACTATAGCTATAATGTATCGTGGACAAATAGTTGAGCTGGGAAAATCCTATGAAATTTATAAAAACCCAAAGCACCCTTACACAGAAAAACTCGTAACTTCAATTCCGAATATTAAACATAAGGAAAATAGACCGCAAGACCTGAGCGAAAAATCACAAGGACCAATTAGAAAAGAGACGGGATGTAAATTCTATGATGGTTGCCCTTATGCAAAAGAAAAATGTCGCAATGATCCACCCGTGATAAATCACAAAAACGGGTATATTCGCTGTTGGTTATACGAGTAGACATCAAGTACTCCCTATTGAATCAAGTTATTTTATTCTATAGGGATTCTTTAGGATTGAAGAGTGAAGCAAAAACCTAAATCATAAGAATTTTAAACTCCATCTATTTAATAGTCTACGGAATATGAAAATTACACTTTCTGCAATAAAAGCGGATATTGGAGCCATTGGTGGCCATACTAGACCGAGTGACGAATTAGTAGAAGCGGTTAACAAAGTGGTAAAAGAGAGCTCTAAATTGTTACTGGATTATTACATTGGATATACCGGAGACGATATACATATTATTATGACACATACGAGAGGAACAGACAGCAAAGAAATTCATAAAATGGCATGGGATGCATTCACAGAAGGAACTAAAATTGCAAAGGATCAGGGTTTGTATGGAGCTGGACAAGATTTGTTGAAAGACGCCTTTTCGGGGAATGTGAGAGGTATGGGTCCCGGAGTCGCTGAAATGGATATAGAAGAGAGGCCCAGTGAAGTATTTTGTGTTTTTGCTGCTGATAAGACAGAACCAGGCGCTTTTAATTTTCCTTTGTGGAGAATGTTTGTAGATGCAAGAAGCAGTACAGGCTTGTTGATAAACGAAAAATTGGCAGAGGGAGTTAAGTTTCGAATAATGGATGTTATGACAGGCAAAGTTGCGGGCCTAAAATTATGGCAAGATAAGCCAGAATTAGAAACGGCTTTAATGTATCCTAGTAGGTATGTGGTGCACTCGATTTTATCATCCGATGGAGAACAGATAGTTTCTGCATCAACTGATAGATTGCATAACATAGCAGGAACTTATGTTGGTAAGGATGATCCGATTGCAATAGTGAGAACTCAGAAAAATTTTCCTGCAACTGAAGAAGCAGGAAGCGCATTCAATAATCCTCATTATGTTGCAGGAAATACAAGAGGAAGCCATCACATGCCATTAATGCCAGTTAAGCTCAATTCTGCCGCGAGTTTGAATTATGCCATTCCAATCGTATCGTGTCTTGTGTTTAGTATGCATAATGGACTTTTTACTGGACCGCATGATGGTTTTGGAACGTCAGATTGGGATCTGCAAAGGCTATGGGCTTCAGAAAGAGCAATGATTATGAGAAATCAAGGATTTATTCATCCCGCTACACTTGTTCCGGATGAGCTTGAATATAACAAGGGTTACGAAGCTAGGATGGAAAAACTAAACAGCAAGTTTGAAGACATCTCCTAAAATTTTATTATGAACACTTTTGCAAATCCACTGGTAATAAATCTCAAAAATTACAATGAGATATCGGGAGATAATTCAATAAAGATTGTTGAAGATGCAAAGAACGTATCACTGTTGAATCATAAAGAAATCATCATTGCTCCGCCGCCTTCTAGTATTTTGACCCTATCCAAAATTAAAGTTCCAATAGTAAGCCAACATGTAGACGATGCATCCCTCGGGGCGACAACGGGTTTTATCATACCTGAAATTGTAAAATCTTATGGGGCGATAGGTTCGATAATCAATCATAGTGAACATAAAATAGAACATTCACAAATTAGAAATTTAGTGAGACGCCTACGTGATTTGAATATGATTTCGATTGTATGTGCTGATGATTTAAAAGAAGTGGAAGCACTCTCACAATTTTCTCCGGATTTCCTAGCCATTGAACCTCCTGAACTTATCGGAAAAGGGATTGCAGTATCAAAGGCGAATCCTTCAATCATAAAGGATTCTGTACAAGTGGTAAAGGAAAATGCTTCAACGGTTAAGGTCCTTTGTGGAGCTGGCATCGTTGATAAAACTGATGTAGAGAAGGCTCTTGAACTTGGGGCAGAAGGCATATTGATCTCTAGTGGAGTAGTAAAATCCCCTTCATGGTATAACAAAATTCTAGAGTTATCTTCAGTTCTAAAATAAATTTAGGAAATAAAAATTTGGAGGAATTGTTACTTTATACGCCTATTTCCTTTGCTATCTTTACGATTTTCTTGCCGTCGTTAGTTAGTCTATTGAACACTTTGTTTTTGACAGTCTTTCGATCAACTAATCCACGCTTTTGTGCCTTAAGAAGAAGCTTATGTCCATATCCATAGGCACCCAACTTTGTTAAAAGTTCTCTAGTTGGATATTCTCTGCCGGATCCAATTGTCTTTAGTAATTTTACTAACGCCTTTTCTTCAACAAGGATTTTTAACAGTCTTGTGTCTTTCATCGCGCATTAATTATGTATAACTAATTATATAATTGTTACACTTTACTAGATACAAATATCCATACATTTTGCTTTATTGTTTGTCAGGCAGAACAAAGTCCTCAAGTTATTTAGAAATTTCTATTGTCATGAATAATATAACGTTCTACTATATTATACGTTTATATTGTAGGTAAAGAACGTTATTGAATAATATCGATAAGTCAAGAATATAAATCTACTTAAAATCTTAAAATAATACTAAATCAAATCCATCGTCAGCAGGTCCGGATAATCAGATACTAAACTGAAGATAGTATTCAAGGGAACATTATATTATCCAGGATCCCAAATAAGTTTTGAATTCTAACGTGATAGTGACAGGTAGGACTTTTTGCCAGATTTCGACATAGTTGACCATCCTTTTATATCATCGCTGAGCACAATATCGATTAATGGTAATAATCCTTACGATCTAACACGCATAACCCTAAATACGGATCCATAATTGATTCTTCTTACTAAACTAAACATTTATACATTCTTATTTAAGAAACAAAAATACGATTTTTCCTCGTAACTCTTAATATTTTGGTTAATAATTAAATATTTCGATACTACTTAATCATAATCCAAGTAATTTCTAATTTCTAGAAAAACTATTGATAATAAAAGAATCTGCTAGACTAGAGTAAAGATGTCTTTAGAAAATATCAAACATGTTAGAAATAATGGATCCTTAGAATCAAACCCAGCTAATAAAGTGCAATGCACTCAATGTCAAAACTATACTCTTGTTTTAGACGTACTCTCAAGTGAATATGTTTGTAGTACTTGTGGTTGTGTTTCTAACGAAAAAATCTATAATAACGATCTGCCATATTTAGAGAAAGGAGAATACAAGGATAAATCTCGTACAGGGATGCCAGAATCGTTAACAATAAGTCACAAGGGACTTTCTACCTTAATCGGACTAAATGACACTGATGGACGAGGCAAAATGCTCGATCCCGTCCAAAAAGAAACGATTCAAAGATTAAGAACATGGAATAATAGATCTCAGCTTAATGATTCAATCTCAAGGAACTTAGATAAAGCATTAAAATATCTCAATAATTTTGGCGACAAGCTCTATCTGAGTCCTGCCGTTATGGAAAATGCAGCATACATATATCGCAAAGCTGCAATGCGAAAATTGGCGAAAGGAAGATCTACCGTTTCCCTTGTTGCAGCCTCCATATATGCAGCTTGTAGGGAGATATCAATACCAAAAACAATATCAGATATAGCCAACGTTTGTAATATTCCAAGTAAGGAAATAATGTCGCATTATAAATTGATCCTAAAGGAACTATCATTAAAGATTCCTGTTATTCAAGGAATTGATTATGTAACCCTTATTTCAAATAGATTAAAGCTTACAGAAAAGACAAAAAGGGAAGCCATAAGAATTTTTTCACTTGTTCAACATAGCAGAATTTCAATTGGAAAAAATCCACGTGCTTTTGCCGGAGCTATTATTTACATTGCTTCACAGGATTGCAATGAATTTTTGCGCCAGGTTGAAGTATGCCAGGTGGCCGATATTTCAACAGTTTCTTTGAGGAAAAGATGTAAGGAAATAAAAACAATTTTAGACAGTCAACAATGAGATAATGTGAAAATTTATCATCATTTTTTTTCAAAATTAGTTTCATTATTTTATTCTAAAAATACTATTTTACAGAATAATATTTTTCATATACAAACAAAGGGTTATAACACATAATATATCAGAATCTATAATCAAGAATGGTTCCAGAAAGATGTTCTATAATGACCAAAAGGCGAATATGTATCATGCCTCCCTCGCATATTGTTTCCATATTATCAGAAAATGAAGAATATATGATTGGCTTAGTTTGTAGCGATCATATTCTGTTGATGAAATCCAAAACGCTTTCAATGCAGAAGTCTGGAAAAATAGACAATGGAAAAATAAGATTTCAAAAAATAAAACCAGTCATGACGGATTGTGTACTTAATCAAAACAATATGGATCATGCGGGTAATTGTGTATAAGTACAAAAATCATATGATTTTTTAGAGCAAAATTTAATCAAACATTCATTAGTCTTATATTATGGAACAAGAATGGGATATATAAATAGAATAAAAGGTTATTCTAATTTTTGTAGATGAATCTTGTCATTTAAGTTTCTATTTAATAGTTTCACTCCAGTTATATTATATAACTTCAGTTATTGGACAATGAAAAATAGAAGTAAGTACGGGGTCATAGCAGCAATACTGAGATCTGCAATCAGGGAAGAAACAAGAACAAAAATAATGTACAAGGCGATGTTAAGTAATGACCAATGTAGAAACTATATCGATTCCCTGTTGAATTTTGGCCTTATAATGGAGCATAATAATGGAACAAAGATGGTATATAAAGTTACAAACAAAGGAAGCACATTTCTAGATTATTATGAACAAATGATGCATCTGTTACCTATGTCACTTGAGGAGATCTCTGAGGAAGAATCCTACAACATAAAGCTACAAAACATGATCTAATTGGATCTGAGGAACTGAATTAGCAACCTTTACACCAAACAATGCTGAAGCAGGTGTCGAACATTTCAAGAAAAGAGTTCCACATATTAGTATAAATTTGAGATGAATATCTGATACTGAGTAATATCTTTCTAGTTTATTATTTGAATTTAAAATTAGAAATGAAAGTTCAAATTTACTTTTAATGAATCTACAATAATCATCAATATCAGTAGTACTTGACATGAAATTATCTAAAGATTTTGATTCCACCATAGCGACTATTTTTTCCTTACTAAGTCCTGAAACTGCTTTATCTACATACTTGTAGAAATTATTTTTTCCTTTTATTTCATTCTGAGCAGATCCTTCTGGTGAACGAAGTTCATCCATAATGTGTAACTTATAGTTTTGATTTTTCGACATGTGCATATCTGTCAAAACGTCTTTTAATCCAGAGTCCAAAAGTAGGGAGTAACCCCTTCTTGAAAAATTGTAGAATAAATCGTTCAAAAATAATGCTATAATGTCATTTGATATAGTGTCTTCCTTTTCAATGGTTATCAATCCCTTTTGTGGTAATGTACCTCCAATGTAATTGTCAAGGTCCTGATATCCTGTTTGTGGTAATTGCGTAGAATGGTCGGTTTCCTTTGGGTTCTTGTCGCTCTTATTGATCCTAAAGTCCCTAGGATCGTAACTATCAAAACATCGCAAAATTCTATCTTTTAGTGTAAAGAGATATACTGATCTCTTGATTGGAATTCCCCTTAATTTTTTGAGAAATAAACTTCGAGTTCGTATGCCATCTTTAAGTTCATAATCCAATTCCACAACACCGTCCACGATATACTCAAGACTGGATTCTACTGATTCCTCGCTCGTAAAAATCAATTTTGCCTTAGCTCTTTCTCTCCATGTTTGAAGTACTCTTTCATTGTTTAATCGGGCTTCTCTATCCATTAATGAAGCAACAGAATCCCAGCTATCAATTATTATCACAGGGTTCTTAACATCCATCAACTGATTAGTTACCCTCTCAAAGAGTGATTCAGGCTCGTCCAAGCGAGCATCTTCAAAAGCTGAAAGATTTTGTCCCACATCTGGACTGTCAATATCTTTAATTGGTTCATTAATGAATTTTCGTAGCCATGGATAGTGTTCGAACATTTGTTTTGGAGAAGATCTGGTGGAAATAAAGAAAAAATTGTTTTTTGCTTTCAATGAGCGGAGAATACTCAGAGAAAAGGTGGTTTTTCCTGTTCCCGATCGGCCCTTAATAAGTAAGGAATAGGTATCATTTTTCATAAATTCTCTAAGTTCTGAGGTAATATCAAGAAGGCTATGATTAGTTCTATTAACTATGTTGACCATGTCTGTTCTTATCGATTTGACATTACTCACACTTATAGATATTTAATAAATGTCCTAGATTCTTATTCTTGATTCTTACACATTTATCGATATTGTATCAAGATAGGACTAATCTCACGATCTCCATCGGCTTATAGAAATTACTGCAAGAGGATTTATTTTGATTTTTCTAATACATTTTTTCTTGCATTTTTATTTCTTGTGTTTAATGTCTCTAAATTGTTCATATGAATCCAAGATAACGATTTTTGGTTGGGGCTTCAATACTTTAAAATAAAGTATACTTCTGATTTTGAACATGGTAATAATTGAAGCTGAGAATAATATTTCATCATTGAAAACTCAACTATTAGTGAATTATGTCTTTACAGATCAAGTTTCATCCTTGTCGCTTTCAAAAATTACCACTGATTTTGATCCTATAATAAGAGAGATTGTTGAAACGAGAGAATTTACAGCCAAGGAGGGATCAATATGTGTCATCCACAATACTGTGGGGTCTAACATAAAACGAGTTTTACTTTTAGGAGTGGGAGATAAGAAAAATTTACATCCCGAAAAAACCAGGAATTTGACTGGTAAGGTAGTCAATAAATCAAAAGAATTGGCCGTAAACGAATTCGTACTGGTTCCTTTCATGGAGATGGATAAAGATCACTTATCGGCGATAGTAGAGGGAATCAAATTATCGGACTATTCGTTTAATAACTATAAGAAAGATCAAGAAGAGACTGATCTAAATCAAGTTAGGATCTTGATAGGAAAGGATCTAGATACTAATCAGAATGCTATCACATACTCCTCAGTGTTATCTGATGCAGTGATATTCACCCGCGACATTAGTAATTTGCCCCCAAATGACTGTTCACCAAAAGTCCTTGCAAATTTCTCAGAGAAACTGTCAGAAAGTAAGAAAACCAAGGTAAGAGTAATTGAGAAGGATGAGATGGAATCTTACGGATTTGGAGGGATCCTGGCCGTAGGCAGAGGAAGTTCCAACTCTCCTAAACTAATAGTAATAGAGTATTCTGGTTCAACAAAAAATGACAAGCCAATTGTAATTGTTGGAAAGGCTGTTACGTTTGACACAGGAGGAATTTCGATCAAGCCTTCTGAAAAAATGGAGGAGATGAAGTATGACAAATGTGGAGGATGCAATGTAATTGGTATAATGAAAGCTGTGTCCGATCTCAATTTTGATACAAATGTAATTGGTATTATACCAGCTGTAGAGAACATGCCGTCAGGTAACTCATATAGACCTGGTGATATTATCAGGATGTATAACAGTAAAACTGTAGAAGTTTTAAACACTGATGCAGAGGGTAGAATAATTCTGGGAGATGCACTTGCATTTGCAGTGAAAACGTTTGCCCCCCGAGCGATAATTGATATGGCAACCTTAACGGGAGCGGCGATAATAGCCCTTGGTTCCAATGTAGCAGCACTAGTAGGAAACAATACAGAATTGGTAACGAAAATTCTTGAGTATTCCAACCAAACTGGTGAGAAAATTTGGGAACTTCCATTATTTGAGGATTACAAAGAACAGTTGAAAAGCTCGAATGCAGACATGAAAAATATTGGAGGAAGAGGAGCAGGGGCTATTACTGCTGCGGCATTTTTATCCAACTTCGTTGATGATACGCCTTGGGTACATTTGGATATTGCTGGGACAGCTTGGAATCAGGAGGGTACCAAGGAAAAAACATATAATCCGAAAGGAGCTACTGGTTTTGGTATCAGAACAATTGTAAAATATATTGCAAGCCACAATGCAGAGAAAAAATGAATACAAAAGCTATAACGTAACTAACAATTATGATATAATTGCCAATTCTACAAATTAAAGAAATAATTGATTTATTAGGTTTGGATGATATAAAATGTAGAATTGGACGATATGATTCTGATATACCACAACGATACAGACCGTATTTTGAAAAATGGTTGGGTAATAGAGACGGCTTTATCCGAATGCTTTCAGGAAGCATAGATTATGTTGGTTCAGAAGATGTTGTAAGAATGGGACCTTTTCATAATATCTATTGTCTTGTTCAAAATCAGTACTTGGTTGAAAACGATCTTAATCATCAAAATCTTTTGAATTCAAAACTCTGGTATAGTTTGACTGGGGGGGTCGTAGACGAAGCAGGTTGGAGCGGCAGCATTTTAGCATCTAGATTGACTAAAGACCAGCGCAATGGCAATTTCCTATTTCAGAGCTTAAAGTCAGAAGTCACAAGAACTGTTTCAGTTCGTGTAGTTAACATGGCTTGCTTGATTGAGTGTAGAATCTGGCATCCAAGGGAATTTGTATTTCTTTATGAATTTCTTGATAATATAGCCATCAATATACAAGACTTGCTTTCGGAAGTGCATGTTGGAGAAAATATGACCCGCTAAACAGCATTTAGTAAGACAGATCGGAAAGTCAGGATACTAAAATGCCAGCACTGCTGCTTCCCAACCACTCACGTAGATCAGTAACACAGCAGCGATAACAGGTTTGACTTCCGGGTTCGGAATGGGACCGGGTCGCCCCCTATTACTATGGCCGGCTTGATCATGTAAAGCAATAGGGGATAATTTAATGTTGCCTTGCTTTTGCTATATAATATGATAAATGATGCGTAAATGGGCTTAACTTTCTATCAAAATTAAAGGTCAAGAGTATCGAATGTCATTTCGATACCATTGTCAAGTTTTAAGATTGATAGTGACGGCGCACATTACTTCCATCATCGTGCTGTGCTGCTAATCCATAATCAAACTTTTCACTGCTACCTTTTATTTCGGAATTCTAACACTCTATTATAAATTACTGATTGAGCCGAATCGAGATTTTTGTTAAAATCCACAATAATCATTTGGTCATCAGAATCATCACTGAACCGAATAATAGTATAGATATGATTCTTTTTCCACAAAGCACCAACTATAGCAAGTGGAATGAAAATTAGGCCAAGAGCAACTACTCTCAAGATCGAAATTCTCTTTTCAGTCATGTTTTCGATGTTTTTCATAGATCTATATGGGATAACTAGTTTGGGACTACCAACCTCTAATCTGTCTTCGTAAAAGTGCATTGTAGTACTCGAAGGACTAGGATATGCTTTGTGACCGCCCATATATTGAATATGATAAAAATATGGATTGTCTGGGGAATGCGGTCTATGTCTCTCTCCGCCCCTGTTTGTCTGGCACCTCGGGTCATTGCAATACGGATATGCCTCATTCGTACCAAATAACCTCTCAACGGTCATTTCATTTTGAATGATTCGCTCAGTGTGTGCTTCGTGTCTCTCTCCATTCCGGTTCCTCTGGCACCGCGGGTCATTACAATAATTTTCGCCAAAGTAGATGTTTGCTAGTTTTTCAGATATTACGTGAGCCTTATGTCTCTCTCCATTCCGGTTCCTCTGGCACCGTGAGTCATTACAGTATGGTTCACCCATCTTAAATTTCTCAATAACCTGATACTTTTTAGTATTTCTAGAAACATACCATTCCATTACAAAAATAAGCAAATAAGTAAGAAAATAGCAGTGTCCAATTGATTACGGCCTCAACAATTATAATATATTCATTCATGAATACTACAATTACAAATGAACTCTAATTCTACTCACAGAGTAGCCGTGTTGGACGAAGAACTCTGTCAACCAAAGAAATGTGGATTGGAATGTATAGTATATTGTCCGGTAAACAAAACAGGTGGAGAATGCATTGTTCAAAGACCCGAAGATGGGAAAGCAGTTATTTCTGAAGAATTATGTACTGGGTGTGGAATCTGTATTAAGAAGTGTCCATTTGATGCAATAGTAATTGTCAACCTGGCAAAAGAAATTGGAGATCACAAAATACATCAGTATGGTATAAATTCATTCAGACTTTACCACATTCCTTTACTAAAAAAAGGTTCAGTAGTAGGGCTTTTGGGGAGGAATGGAATCGGGAAGTCCACGCTATTGAATATATTGTCTGGAAATATTAAGCCAAATTTGGGCAACTATGATTCTGAGTTAGAATGGGATGATATAATAAGGAATTTTCAAGGAACAGAGTTAAAGCCTCATTTTGAAAAAATTTCCGCCGGTAATTTACGCACATCAATCAAACCTCAAATGGTTCAATTAATTCCCAAGGCCTTTAAGGGAACAGCGCGAGAGCTTTTGAAAAAGTATGATGAAAGAGGTATGATCGATTCGGTAACTGATCAACTATCACTCAATAAGTCACTTGATCGCTCACTCTCTGAATTGAGTGGTGGAGAATTACAAAGATTGGCAGTTGCGATAGCCGTGAATAAGGATGCAGACTATTATTTCTTTGATGAACCTTCATCATATAACGATATTTATCAGCGTCTAGCTGTTGCAAGAACCATAAAGCAACTTGCAAATGATGGCAAAAGCGTAATGGTAGTTGAACATGACCTGACTCTACTTGACTATCTTTCAGACTATATTCATATCTTGTATGGAGAACCAGCTGCATATGGAATCGTTGCGCCAATACAGGGTACTAGAGTGGGCATAAACGCCTTTTTGGATGGGTTTATTCCGGCAGAAAATATTAGATTTAGAGAAAAATCATTCAAATTCGAAGGTTCAAACAAAAATGAGGAATTAATAGTTGACAGACCACTGACAAAATTTTCTGATTTAACAAAATCATTTACTTCCTTCAAGCTAAATGTTTCTCACGGAGAAATAAGAGAAGGAGAAATAGTAGGCCTAGTAGGAGCTAATGCATTGGGAAAGACCACATTTATGAAAATGATCGCAGGTATAGAAAAAGCAGATAGTGGAGAAATAGATATTCAGGTGAGTTTGTCATACAAACCACAATATTTGCAAAATGACTATGATGGTAACATTGAATCCCTCCTGAATGTCGCGTATCAAGGACCGATTGAAGGTTCTACGATAGAACAACAAATCGTTGTGCCAATGGGTATCAAAAAACTTTATGATAAGAGAGTAGATACGTTGAGTGGTGGAGAGCTGCAAAAAGTCGCCGTTTGTTGTTCTCTCATAAGACCGGCAGATATCTATGCATTGGATGAACCTTCTGCATTCTTAGATGTGGAGGATAGGATTAATATTGCAAAATTTCTGCATAGATTTGTAAAATCTCAGGGAAAATCCGCAATAATTGTTGATCATGATATGCAATTAATAGATTTGGTCGCTGATTCACTGATTATTTTTTCTGGAAATCCAGGTGAACAAGGATTTGCTGGTTCCCCAATAAAGAAAGATATTGGAATGAACAAGTTTCTTGAGAACTTGTCCATAACGTACAGACGTGATGAAAATACAGGTCGTCCAAGAATAAATAAATTGGGTGGAAGATTGGATAGGGCTCAAAAAAATTCCGGAGATTATTACAAGAGAACTTGACGGATTAATCGAAATATGACAAGAATGTTAAAAGAAGTATTGCAAGAAAAACTTGATATTGCAGAACTCGAAAAGCTGTCTTCTTCGTTTGATATCATAGGCACTATTGCAATAATCAAAATTCCAGAATCGTTATCCTCAAAAAAAAAATTGATTGCAGATACATTGATTGAGGAAATTAAGCCAGTAAAAACGGTATTCTGTCAAGTATCAGCAATTGAGGGAGATTATAGATTGCGGAAGTTGGAATTCATCTCTGGCGAAAATACACCAATTACTATCTATAGGGAACATGGATGTACTTTTAAAGTAGATGTAATCAATACTTACTTTTCGCCAAGACTATCAACCGAACGATTGAGGATATCCAAATTGATTGAACCAAATGAAGTAATAGTAAATATGTTTGGGGGCGTGGGAACGTTTTCGATCATAATATCACATAGTAACAAGTCGTCTAAAATTTATTCAATAGATTCAAATCCTATGGCGCATTATATATGCAGACAGAATATTGAGATAAATAAATTGACAGGGAAGGTTATTCCTGTTCTTGGTGATGCTAAGGAGGAGATATACAACAAACTCAGAGGAATTGCTACCCGGGTGTTAATGCCTTTACCGGAAAAAGCAAGAGATTTTGTAGATGCTGCGGTAAATTCACTTGTAAATAGCAAAGGTATTGTACACTATTTTTCTCATGTGGGAGCAGATAATAAGAAAAATGCCATACAGATCGGAATCAAGGATACTTCAGAATCATTTAGTAACTTTAACCACATGATTAGAAATATCAGAGTCGTAAGAGAGGTTGGACCTCGGTTTTATCAAATCGTCTCTGATGTAGAAATAATCTAATTAAGACTCATTTGCTTGGGGGTGCAGAAGCCATCGTGTAACCCATCCAAACGAGTACGGTCATGAGAATTCCTACAATAATTATTAATGTCGACTTTATCACCAGAATATCCCAATGTGTAAATAACAACAAGTATGAAAAAAATATGAAAAATATTGACGGAACTACGAGCAATATTAGCCCAATTATCTTGTTCTGTTTCATAATACTGGTTGCACCCGACTTATCCCACTCATGATAATTCTAATGCCATTAAGTAGGCATCTTCCCCATCTCTATAGTAAGATTTCAATCTTGACCTCACCTTAAAATTTAGTTTTTCATACATTTTTATTGCTGCAGAATTGCTAACCCTTACTTCCAGATAGACCTCTTCTGTTCGTCTTGACACAAGTCCATTTATTGACTCTTCCATAAGTATGGTGCCAACTTTCTTCCCTCGATGTTCTTCTAGTATGGCAATGGAAACTACATGTCCCTTTTTTACAAAACCTAATTTTCTAAAATTCGAAAATCCAAATTCAATCTTGCACATTACATACCCGATGATTTTTCCACCAAATTCTCCGACAATAAATGATTCAGGTAATTCTTTAAGGATTGATTCAAAAAAATACTCAGTATAATGCTCAGGAAGTGAGTTCAAGTTAATCTCAATTACCGAGTGTAGGTTTTCTGGACCACATCTGTAGAAGACATAATCTCCATTTTTTCGTAAGCAGCTCTGCAAATTATCAAATAAATGATTCTTAATTATTTTAACTTTGGGTTTTCATGAAACATAGTTTGTACTAATTGTCAAATCTAGTCATGTTTTTTGAATATCGCAATATTTGGATCTTGTATTATTGAAATCCTATGACTTTTTCCATTCATTTCAAGTATTCTATCGGCCGCTTCTTGAATATTAGAAAACATCCTAAGTCCAAATATTTCCTTCAGGTAATACTTTGGTAACGAAGAAAGAATGGCCATATTATATTTTTCTTTCAGTTCATTGATAAACATGATATGTTCCAATCCATCAAGATATGTAGTATTCTTGTAGTCTTCTAGTTTTATTTCTCCATATGCAAATTTTTCAATTGCTTTAACCCCAAATCCCTTACTATTTTCTGAAATAATTACAACTATCGCATTCCTTCTGAGAACATTGACTGAATTCCACAATAAATCCAGAGAGCTTGATAAAGTTAAACTTGAATTTGTATCAATATTCGTTCCCACTATTAGAGATTTTAGTTCCGGTTCATTTTCTATTACAAGGCTATCAAGTTTTTTAATTGCGCTATTAAAGGACTGGAGTATTTCGCCATAAAAAAAATTGTTAATTCCGTTATTATTCGAAATAATTTCAATTGACATTGCGTTCATCCCTTCACATGTCTTATTTGCAATTTCAATCGGAGGCCCGGTAACCCCCGGATGAGGGAAGTTATCTATTCTCGATTCGAACGCTTCATTCATCTTTTCCTGTTCAAATTCGCGCAAGAGAGTGATAGGAGTCCCACAATAACCAAAAAAAGGATCAATGTTTGTTTTTGAAATAAAAATAGTGCTTTTTTCATTTATGCGCTTATGAAAATGATCACTATTCTTTTCAAGCAGACCAATATTTTGGTTTTGTATCCTGTTCGATAATTGCCTTCTCGCTTTCGGAATTGATTCAATAGATATCTTAATTCCTCGCACCTCTGCCAGAGCAATTAATCTAGAAGTAAGTTGAACTGTAGAATTTGATGCATCTAGAGGAACAAGTGTTGTAGTATCAGTAATAGGAATTGACTTGAGCTCTTGATCTAAAGTTTCATCATTACGTATATCAAATCTTGAGTTTTCAATAAGTGAAAGATTCTCTACCTTTAGATCTACTATAATGTCAGTACTACCATAATTTAGCCATAATTCAGGCATTTTCGAATCGAATTATGAGAATACGCCATTGATTAAAAGAAAGTTTAACCTTCATAGATCATTAGATTTTTTTCTTCGAGTAAATCATGTAAATTGTGAACCGCCCTGTATACTTCTGATTCTTTTTTGGCTCCAGTACATACTAATTTTCCACTCGCAAATAGAAGGATTACTGTTTTAGGATCAAGCATCCTGTGGATCAGACCTGGAAATTGCTCAGGTTCATACATACTACGAGGCAAGACTCGCGCAGCCAGTTCTAAATGGATTTTGCCACCTAGACTTGCCGAGGCTACAATATTCTGTATCTCTATTTGTGGTTCATTTTCAATAGGAATACTGCCTTTCCGCAGCTTTTGGACCACGTTTTTTACTGCCTTAATTGCCTGTTCTTCTGATTTTGCTCCAGTACATACCATTTTTCCTGAACTGAAAATTAATGTTGCAGTTTTGGGTGATTTCAGTCTAAACACAAGTCCCGGAAATTGATCTGGGTGGTATTCGACATCAGGGAATATTTGAGTAATTAAATTAAGATTTACAGTTTGATTGACGGTGGCAGAAGCAACAACATTCTCTATGCTAACAATGGGCTTAGTTTCAGGCATACTAGGTTGGCTTTATAAATGGAAGTATATATACGTGTTTGGAACACCAGTCAAATTACACAGGATATAAAAACACTGAGTAAAATAATTCAAAATTATCTCCTCATTGTTAGAGTAATTTAAGTTCAGACGTCACTTTATCAATAATATCTGATGGCGCAGGCCCAATCCCAATACATGTCAGAGTACCTGTGGGAACTTGGGTCAGACCCCTATCATGTACCATGACTGACGGAATCCGGAGTTCTTCAGCATCTCTTTGTACCTGGAGGAGTTCTTCCAAGCTGTTTACTTTAACAACTATCTTTTGTTGTCCTTCATTGAACCAACTTCTCAGCCATAATTTATTCAATTTTCTGGATTCTTCAACTCCAAGGACGGCTGCATGACCAACCTGGGCTGCTAATTTGCCTGTACCCATGCGAAGATCTTTTCTTACAACAATGACTTGTTTGAATTCCACTATAGGTTAGTTAATAAAATGATGAAATAATTGTTTCTTTGTAGGATATGGAATACTGTGATGTATTAATTGCAGGCGGGAGCATAGCAGGACTTACAACAGCACGAGAATGTTCATCAAATGGACCGTCCACGATTGTTATAGAAGAGGATCATGAAATAGGAACGCCAGAACACTGTGGAGGAATGGTCAGCCTAGGGGGGTTGCAAAAATTGGGTCTTATAGTGGACTCAAATAACTTTCAAAATGCCGTCTCAAGGGCCAGGATTAGTTCCAAATCTGCTAGTTTTGAGCTACCCGCTGAAAAACAAAATGTTATAGTAGTGGATCGCAGGGGACTGGACAAACAAATTGCTAAACAAGCACAAGACGCAGGTGCTGAAATACGAACTAGGTGTTCTTTTAAGACCATATCTAAGAATCAGTCCAGTTATATCGTAAAAACCTCAGATGGAGAAATTGAATGTAAATACTTTGTTGATGCAAAAGGGTTGAGTTCTCTGAAGGACGCCAGTAATAATGGCATTTTGGCTTCTGCTCAATTTGAAATATACGCTAATTGGATTGATGGTAATACTGTAGAGATTCTTTTCGACTCTGATAGATATCCGGGCTTTTTTGTTTGGATAATTCCTACAGGTGAAGGTAAGGGCAAAATAGGAGTTGCAGGAAAAGGGATTAACACACTAGTTGCATTGAATGAATTCATAAACTCTAGGGGAAAGAAATATTCCATAATAAGGAAAATCTTTGCTCCCATTTGGATTGGAGGTCCAAGACCGCCTTTTGTCCAAGATAGAACTCTTGTTGTTGGAGATGCCGCTGGACAAACTAAACCAACTACGGCGGGTGGAATTTTTAGTTGCGGAATAGCGGGTATCCAAGCAGGTAAAGCAATTTCTAAATCTATAGAAAATAATGACAATGTGTTTCTACACGAATATGAGAAAAACTGGAAATCTATGTTTTGGAAGGAATTCAACGCTATGTTGCTTGCAAGGAGGGTACTGGAAAGGCTGGATAATAAGTCCATTGATTCAATTTTCTCCTCAATATCAAAAAGGGCAATTGATGATGTTTCTAATTTTTCAGATTTTGATTTTCATTCTAGTGCCCTAGATCTTTTTCTTAAAACAAGAATAGCTACCAATTTAACAAAGATATTGATTGGTAATGAATTTCGGAGAGTTTTTAGTACCAAGAAGGACAATTAAGTATACCGAGTTTCTATCAAGTTATAGTTAAACTTTGGGTGAAAAAACAGCTTTCATGTGCAATCTTTCAAGCAAGACATAAATTCGGATTAATGAATGAGCTTTTTGTGTCAAAATCATTACAATTGCCTGTTTGTACTTCCTGTAGCAGGCCAATAATTGCAAACGACGAATGTGTAAAATACTACTGCCCTAATTGCGGTTATGTATTAATTTGGCGATGTCAAAGTTGCAGACAATTTGCTAGGTCATACAAGTGTATTGGGTGTGGGTTTGAAGGTCCATAATAATGACTAAATTAGTTGCCAGAATTAAGATTCTTCCTTCTGAATCAGAAGCAGATATAGATTCAATTCCTAAAATTTTGATTGAAACGCTTCCAGAAGGGTTCAAATTGTTAGCACACAAAAAAGAACCAATAGCTTTTGGACTATTTTCCGTTCTGGCTGATTTTACACTAAATGATGCAGAGGGTCAAATGGAATTATTAGAAGAATCTATAAGAAAAGTAGAGGCAGTTGGCGAAATAGAAGTAATAAACGTGAGTAGACAGTCAGTCAATATAAAATAAAAAAAAGCAATTATCCATATATCTACTTCATACTGGTGCTAAAAACCATATAATTTTGATATTTTGGAATACGTTGTCAAAACCTGTAGTAGAATAGAGAATCAAATGCGAGTGACATAAAAATAACGACCAAATACGGTGCTGTTATCTTGTATGCCTTCCATGCAAAATCGGGATTTGGATATTTTGTTAGTTTATAATGATATACAAGCATCAACGACCCTGAAATTGCCGCAGTAATAAAATACAGTACTCCCAAACCGAGAAGATATAACGATAACGAGTAGGGTAACAGAATAGCAGTGTTTGCAAAAATATATCCTGCTGTCTTTTCGTTACCTATAAGGACAGGTAACATAGGTACCTTTACGCTTTCATACTCTTCTCTTGATTTTATAGCAAAAGACCAAAAATGAGGAGGGGTCCACAAGAACACCAACCATCCGATTAGGAACCCGAGAATATCCATCGACCCGGTCGTAGTAGCCCATCCGGCCATCGATGCGGCGCTCCCAGCAAAGCCCCCTACAACAATATTAGAAACGTTTAAGCGTTTGAGCCACAAAGTGTAAACAAAGACATAAAAAAATATTCCGAGGGCAATCATGGCTGTTGCCATCAAATTTAGAGTCAAGAATGAAATAATAATGGAGCTAGCGCATAGTATGTTACCATAAATAAGCACATTTTTAGGATTTAGTCTCCCCGATGGGATTGGTCTATTTACTGTTCTAGACATGATCTTATCAATGTCACGATCAAAATAATGATTTAGAGCACTTGAGCCCATTGATGCCAAACATCCAGATATTCCAAGAAACAACAGATGATACAAAGAAATGTCCCATGATGATAAAGGAGTTGAATCAAATCTGGTTGCAGCCAACGAGCTTGTGATTGCTGTAACAAACAGGACCACTACTATCCTTGGTTTTGATACTTCGATATAGTCAGATAACATTCACAGCTAATCTAATGTCTTAATTGTAACATTTAACTTATTCGCTGTGCGATACCCTGACCGTCCCCAGTTTGAAATAAAGTTCGTTGGATGTTGTCTAACTACTCGTCAAGTAAAATTCGGAATTGTCGTTTGTCGGAGACGGATAAAGGCAGTATACTCTATCCTTAGAATAGATAAGTCAATTTCGTAATCATGATAAGACTCGTGCCATTGATTGTTTGAACAACTTATCAAAATTCTAATAATATTCAATGTAATTTATAAACCAGTTAATTACTATCCAAATTGGATCATGGGAAGAAGGAAGAGTACATCAAGACCGCATAAGAGTAGAAGGACTGTGGAAGGGAGATGCCCCAAGTGCACTACAATTGTTAGATTTAATGTAAGTGGATCCGTTGGAAACGAAATTTATGAATGTATTGGTTGCAGGTCCAAGTTCCACATTGACGAATTGTAAGGCGAATAATATTTAGATAAGAATTTAACACATTAACAACTCTATTGATAGAAATGGATTCTAAGATTGATTATGTTGATAAAGTTTATCTTTACAGCAGTGGGATGTCTTCTGAACTTGTGGAAAGAAGTAAATCAGTTTTGAATGAACATGGTGTTAATCCTAATGACATTGTAATCATTGAATCGCCAGAGGGAGTTCCTGAAGGTTCTATCATTATTACAATATGGCCGCATTATCTGTCTGTGGCAAGAGTAAAGAGAGTAAGAGAAGGTTCGATATATGCTCCCCAGTTATTCAATATTGACATATGATATTTAGATTGGATAAAATAGGTAATTGAAATCTAAGAATTTTGTTACTAATCGAGAATACTATTATTGGGATCCTGGCTGCCCCAACTTTGTGCCACTATAAAAAATACTAAAAAGTGAACCAGGAGTAAAAACGGATTCGTCAAAAATGATCTTACTCTAGATGCATTCTTACCATTTCATCTATCTTATTTTTGGACACTGACCCAATAATCTTGTTTACGGTTTGACCTCTCTCGAATAATATCAAAGTGGGTATACTTGATATCCCGAACTGTCTTGAGACCGAAGGATTTTCATCAACATTTACTTTACCTACTACTAATTTACCCACGTAATCCTTACCAATCTGATCAATGAGTGGAGACATCATCCTGCACGGTCCACACCATGGAGCCCAAAAATCAACTAGCAATAGCGGGAATTTGTTAATGGTCTGAGAAAAATTAGAGTCATCAAGATCTAATGGATCCTTAATATTCTTCAATGGTTCCTTTTCATTCATGATCTGTTGTAGCTTTTTCATTCTTTTTTCGTTAATAATCTTTAATTCTTCATCTTCCAATTTATGTGATGTTAACAAGAGACCATGATTTGGTTTATTATGTTTTTTGATTTGTTAATACTTCGCCGATAGCTAATTATCTGAGATGGCTCAAAACATTTCCGATCTTGCCCGAAAAAACGAAAGATAGTGATGATGGAGCTAATAATGAAGTTACAGAGAATGAGGTATTGAATAGGGACTCCGAAAGCAATACTGGTGATGATGGAGCTAATAATGAAGTTACAGAGAATGAGGTATTGAAGAGAGAAGTAGAATTCCTAAATGATGAACTTGAAAAGGAAAAAGACCTTTCCGAAAAAAACCTGTCAAAACTTAGATATCTCATGGCAGATTTTGACAATTATAGGAAACAAATGCAAAAACAGATGGAATCAAAAATTGAAGAAAATAGGGGTCAGCTCTTCATGAAAATCCTAAAGATTTATGATGATTGTCTGTTAGCACTTGAAACTCTAAAAAATGGCCAGTACGATTCAACTGTAGTTGGTGGAATACAAGGAATCATGACCAATTTTGAGAGTTTTATGAAGGATGAAGGTCTCGTAGAAATAGAAACTATGGACACACCCTTTGATCCAAACGTTCATGACGCTATCGGATTTGTAACTAATGAACTGGCTCCAGACAACACAATAGTGGAAGTAGTAAGGAAGGGCTATTTGCTAAACAATAAAGTTTTAAGACCTTCTTCAGTCATTTTATCTAAAAGAACAGTTACAAATAAAGATATCAATGAAAGAGATAAGGAGTAGTGAATAAGACATTATGAGTAAAATTATTGGGATAGATCTTGGAACAAGTAATTCTGCAGCCTCCGTTATGATTGGGGGAAAGCCTACGATAATCCAGGCTGCTGAGGGAACTTCCGTTGGTGGAAAAGCCTTTCCATCATATGTAGCCTTCACTAAGGACGGCCAACTGTTGGTTGGCGAACCTGCAAGAAGGCAGATGGTAACAAATCCTGAGGGTACCGTCATAGCTGCAAAACGCAAGATGGGAACTGATTTCAAGTTTAAAGTGTATGTTAAGGAGTATACACCTCAGCAGATATCATCTTTTATTTTGCAAAAAATAAAAAGAGATTCTGAAGCCTTTATTGGTGAAACTGTAGACAAGGCTGTAATAACTGTTCCAGCATATTTTAACGATAATCAACGACAAGCAACCAAGGACTCTGGAGAAATCGCTGGGCTAGAAGTTGTAAGGATTATTAATGAACCTACCGCTGCTTCGCTCGCCTATGGACTGGATAAAGTAAACAAAGACTTGAAGATAATGGTCTTTGACCTGGGTGGAGGAACCCTGGACGTTACCATAATGGAAATGGGGGGTGGAGTATTTCAGGTTAAGAGTACATCTGGAGATACTCAACTGGGTGGAACTGATATGGATAATTCTGTTGTAGAATATATAGTTCAAGAATTTAAGAATCAAAGTTCCATTGATATTCGTAATGACAAGGCTGCAATGATGAGAATTAAAGAAGCAGCTGAAAAGGCTAAAATTGAATTGTCCAATGTAATGAGTACTGAAGTAAACTTACCATTCTTGTCTTATGATCCATCGTCTGGTCCTAAAAATCTAGTCTTGACTCTTTCCAGATCAAAATTGGAAGAATTGCTGAGACCAATAATTGAAAGATGTAAAGCACCCATGTTGCAAGCAATCGAGGATGCGAAGCTCAAACCCGCGGACATTGAAAAGATTATTTTGATCGGGGGGCCCACGCGTATGCCGATTGTACTACAATTCATTACAAGTGTTATGGGCCAGGAACCCGAAAGAGGCATTGATCCAATGGAAGCTGTAGCTATGGGAGCAGCCATTCAAGGAGCAATCATTGCGGGAGACGTAACTACAGACATTCTCCTAGTTGACGTGACTCCGCTAACATTGGGTGTTGAAGTACTTGGAGGATTAAAAGAACCCCTTATTGAAAGAAACACGACTATACCGACAAAGAAAAGCAAAGTCTTTACTACTGCTGCAGACTATCAAAATGCAGTAACTGTGCATGTAGTTCAAGGTGAAAGATCAATGGCAGCCGATTGTGTTTCCCTGGGAATGTTTAACTTATCAGGAATACCGCCAGCACCCAGAGGGATACCACAGGTGGAAGTTACTTTCGATATTGACGCAAACGGCATTCTGAATGTTACTGCAAAAGACCTAGCTACTTCCAAGGAATCTAAAATAACAATTTCCGCAAATACCAAACTATCTAAAGATGATATTGAAAGACTTAAGAAGGAATCAGAACAATTTGCAGAACAGGATAAAAAGAAGAAGGATGAAGCAGAAGTAAAAAATGAAGCAGAAAATCTTATTTATACTGCAGAGAAACTGACCCAGCAGGATTTAAAGAACAAAATAAAACCTGAACAAGTAGAAAAAGTAAATAACTCTGTCAAGGAATTGAAAGAAGCTGTTTCATCAAATAATATTGAAGAGATAAAGAAAAAGATCGAGGGCCTAAAAAATATCGTAGGTGAAATAAGTACCGAAGCTTATAGAACGGCTGGAGCAGCGGCATCTCAACAAACAACCTCATCTCAAAATTCGGAAAGTGCAAACCAACCAACCGATAGTGCAAACCAACCAACCGATAGTGCAAACCAACCAACCGATAGTGCAAACCAACCAACCGATAGTGCAAACAAGTCTAACACTCAGGCATAACATGAGACTGAAAGACAAACCTGAATTAATTATGTCATATTTACCCAATGGTCTCTTCCCATGACTACAAAGCGCGACTATTATGAAGTCTTGAATGTTGATAAGAATGCTACTAAAGAAGAGATCAAAAACAAGTATAGAAAATTAGCCCTTCAATTTCATCCCGACAGAAACAGAGATGCAGGTGCAGAAGAAAAATTCAAAGAAATTTCGGAGGCATATGCTGTTTTATCTGACGATGAAAAAAGAAGAAAATATGATAGATACGGCCATGTAGGATCTGAGGAAGTCTTCAGAGGATCAGAATCAAACTTTGATGAAATCTTCAGGGATATTGGTTTTGGTGGAATTAGAGATATTTTTGAACAATTATTTGGAGGCGGATCTTCAGCTAGAAATAGAAGTGACCCTTTTGGGTTTGGGTTTAATTTTGGAAGGAACAATAGAGGAGAGGATACTGTAATAGATTTGTCCCTTACATTAGAAGATGTCATAAGCGGAATGAAAGAAACCATTGAAGTTCCATCATTAGAAAAGTGTTCTGTGTGCAATGGTAGTGGATGTTATCCTGGTACGAAACGCAAGAAATGTACATCGTGTAATGGATTAGGCCAAACGAAAAGAGTATTTAACGAAAATAGATTTTCTACTTTTGTTACGGTGGAAACGTGTAGAACTTGTAGAGGAATTGGAGAGATTATTGAAAAACCATGTAAAAATTGCAGGGCAACAGGTAAAGTTACGGCCAGAAAAAAAATACAAATCGAAATACCATCGGGCATTGATGATGGTATGACACTTCAGTTAAGTGGAAGAGGAATTTCGGATGGAAATGAAATTCCAGGAGATCTATTTATTCGAATTCACATAAAGCCTCATCAAATTTTTGAAAGACTTGAAAACGGAGATATACTTTATTCTCTGAAGCTCAAATATACAGAGTTGGTATTGGGTACAGAGATAGTATTACCAACATTGTATGGGAGTGAAAAGTTGAAAATACCTGCAGGAACTCAAGTCGATTCAATTTTTAGATTAAGAGGAAAAGGAATACCCGTACATGGACAACGTTCCAAAGGAGATCAAATTGTAAAAATAAAACTTGACGTACCTACAAAACTCAATGAACGACAGAAATGGCTGATTAAAGAATTGGATGATACAAAAAATATCTAGATTGTAGAGTCTGTAATATTTATATCTAAATAATCAAGAGATTATATATGTCGACTCCGTTTGACGAGTGGTTTGGAAGAAGGAGAACAAATTCATGGTTTCCCGATGTAGATTCAATGATGAAAGAAATGGAAAAGTTGATGCAAGAAGCGGTCAAAAATATGGATCAAAATGTTCCAAAAAATCTCATAAGAGAACGCAAGCTTGATGACGGTTCTGTTGTTCGTGAAATGGGTCCTATTGTTTATGGTTATTCATTCAAAATCGGGGAGGATGGAAAACCAGTCGTCAGAAAATTTGGAAATCTAAATACTTTTCCAAGTTCCTTAACTGGTAGGTTTTCAGTTAGTGATCAGAGGGAACCTGTAGTCGATATTATTAAGGATGTTGACAAATTGAAAATAATTGCAGAAGTGCCTGGTGTAAGTAAAAACGATTTAAGAATAACCGCTAATGAAAATTCTTTAACCATAGAGTCAATTTCAGGAGAAAGGAGATATAATAAGAAAATAGAACTTCCAGATCAAATTGAACCATCTTCAGGTAAATCGACTTACAAAAATGGGATTCTAGATGTTACCTTCAAATTAAAAGACTCAAAGGACCACGGAGTTTCTATCAATGTGGAATAGGTTGGATTATTTGTATTTTCCTACTTTTCAATATTCATATTACGCATTTTCCATGATTTGATTTTAGCATAACGTTTACATGATTGGTATTATTAAAATTGTTTCTTTATGAGAGCAATAGAGGCCGTTGATGTTACTAAAAAATATAAAGGATCATTATCCTTTGCTATTAATAATATCTCGTTGAATATTGAGCCAGGAAGAATATTCACTCTTCTTGGAAGAAATGGTGCAGGAAAAACCACGTTTGTAAGAATTTGTGCAACGCAGTTATTACCAACTTCTGGAACTATAAAAATATTTGAAAATGATCTTATTAAGGACACAGAAAAAATACGAAACTATATATCCATAGTGCCTCAAGAAGGAAGACCGCTGCGTGCTCTTACAGCGTGGGACCATGTCTATTATTGGTTAAGAATTAGAGGAGTGAATAAATATGAATCATTCATAAGAACCAAAAGAATTCTTCAAGAATTTGAATTATATGATGTAAGGAATAAACTTGCTATGTATCTGTCCGGAGGAATGAAACAAAAGATATTGGTAGCGATGGCTATGGCTGTAGAATCAAGGCTACTCTTTCTAGATGAACCAACGATTGGACTTGATCCCGTGTCCAGACGTCAGATTTGGAAAGCAATCAAGGAAAAAAAAGAAAATGGAACGACAATACTGCTTACTACACATTACATGGATGAAGCTGAAGTATTGTCGGATGATATAGTCATAATTGATAAGGGTATCGTTATCTCACAAGGAACTATTGCTGACATTAGAAAGAATATTAAAGAAAATATCAAGATAGAAATCTCAAAATCTGGAGTTGATAGCGATGTTCTAAAATCTTACGGGACTGTAATTGATGGTGGAACAGAAACCCTAAAACTTTTCACATTTGAATCGAACATTCAGGAGTTATCAGCGATTGCAATAAAGAAAAATTTATTCTTTAAAGTATCGCCTATTACCTTAGATGATGTGTTTGTGTCTCTTGTGGGCTCTGAGCCTAATAACTCTGATGTCGATTTGTCACGGGATTAATTCTCGTCGGTAGAGTTAGAGTTAGAGTTAGAGCTAGCGTTAGAGTTAGAGTCAGAGTCAGAGTCAGATGTATCATTAGAAGTAGAGGTAGAAATAGAGTCACCATATACTTTAGCTACCGAGTTTTTGAGGAATGTGTAATATTCTGTTGGCGTAATTGTTCCATTTAGATTTGATATTAAATTGAAGCTAGCAGTATCTGCATCTTGGAAATCCCATTTCCAGAAAGCTGAGGCGGTTATATTCTCATTTTCAAATGCTTGAAGCATAGTATCTGTTGTTTGCTGGTCAAGGCCGCTCTGTGAAGGATCTAGCTGAAATGCTCCATTAACTTGAGTTCTTACGACATTATTCCATTCGCCAATATAGAGTGGGATACCAGTCAATTCGCGAGTTTGCATGAAAAGGTCAAATCTTTCTTTTTGGTATTGATCTCTGTCTGGAATTCCATAGACACTTATTTTAAACAATGTATTTTCTTTATTTGCAGGAGCCATCTCGGCAAGATTTTCTGCTGTTAATTGTATAGGACCGTTAAGCTCCACAGGAACATTCATACTATAAACGATAGTTTTCTGAGTTACGGAGCGTAATTCGTCTGTCATAAATGAATTAAAACTTCCAATTTTTTCCCATTGATCAGAACTTTCTACATGAGGTTCACTCAGAATTTCATATCCAATAGTACTTTCATGACTGTCAACCTGTGCAACTACTTTCTTATAAAAGTCAGCTAGTAAAGTCCATGCATCATTTCCTTGTGCATCCTTGATAGTGCCGTCCCAGAAATTAGTCCACCACAGCTTTGCCACCGGTTGTCCCTCTTTACCTGCATTGTCTCCAGAGTTCATTGGATATAGTTGTGAATTATTCGCGAAGAGAGATGTTGGAAAACCAGTTCCCCTCTTTTCAAGCCAAGAAGAAGTATGCCACTGATGATTATCATAAATGACCTTAATACCATTCTTATCTGCTGCATTTGCCACTTGTTCCAATTCATTCATGAATGCCTGGGGATTTTTCTCGTATGCTTCCCAATAGAATAAGAATCTCACATGATTTAATCCTGCCTCCTTTATCAACCTGAAGCTTTCATCGAAATAATTGGCAGGAGGCGGTGGGGTATTCTCTCTGTTTTCTTTTTGATCCACATATCCACCTTTCATAGCAACGCCGACCAATGGACTTTCCAAAGCAGATGACTGTGCAAAACCAGCATTTACCCCACTTGTCATCAACATTATCAATACAAAAGTTAAACCAAATAAGATACGATTTGCTTGCCTTAAACTACTCATCACAAGTATATCGAAATGTAGTTTATATATATATTATGGCTCCATTATCGAATTTATGACATGAGGTTCGCATAAATTATTGAGCGCTTTGCCCATAATTATTATTTGGGAGCATGGTTATATCTTTAAAGTGCATATTTGTAACTCTTAATGGAGTATAGATGCCAGCAATGATAGGTGATGACTAATCAGTCGAATTATTATAGCCGCAGGATTGATATGTTTATTCATCGGGGTAACGATAATTTCTGTTACATCTATTCAAGTACCCGACCCTCTTCACTCCATAAGTACGGTATTTGAGGGAAAAATAGCAAATGAAAGCAATTCTATTTTGTCACTGAAAGATGTACAAAAAGGAAAAAACATATCTATTTCTATAACTCCTCAAAATTCTTTAGACTTACTTAATGTAAGGATCCTAAATCCAAAAGGGACCTTATTACTCGATGTCAACTCATCGCAACCGTTGTTTACTACAATAACTCCGACAATTAGCGGAAATTATACAGCAGTTTTGACCAATCTCAAAAATGAGGAAATATATACAGAGAGTATGTTTGGGAGTTCGATCCTTTTTGATGGTAATAGAAATCCAAGAATGGAAATTCAAGCGATTTTTGTAGGAGTTATTATCTTCCTAATAGGAATTGGCATATGTATTCTTTGGATAATCCTAGAATTCTTTGAAAGATTAAGATTGAGGACAAGATACAAACAGGCATCCTGAAACTAAATTAGTGCAGTTTCAGCTTACATTGAATTCAAGCAGTATTATTCAATTTTATAAATTTCAAACTGATACAGTTTGAAGTTACTATAATACCTGCTACTTTTAGTATTTGGAAATTTCGTCTAAATAGAGGTTCTAATTATAACGCAATCGGTAATGAACTCATACTCAGATACATGTACTATAATTTCAAACTTGTTTCGTGTTCTTTCCATTAGATTCTTGTATGTGCTCGGTTAATTTTATCACAAGTTTCTTATTGACTTTCTCTCCGTCAATTTTGCCTCTTAAGATTGACATACACCTGCCCATCAAAAGACCAATTGAATCCAAACCTTTCTGAGAAATTACCGCCTCGTTTTCTTCAATTATCTTGTTTATCATCTTATCAACATACTCTTCTGTAACACCTTCAGATCCAAACGATCTGATGACTTCGTCAACAGTACCACCTTCTTTTTTTAACAGTTTTTCAAGTATTATCGGAATAGATTCTTTGGACATTCTAGATTTATCAAGCTCCACAAATAGATGAAATAGCTCGTCATGACTAAGAATTGAACTGTCATATCCTTCCCTTTCCAAACTAACCAAGTCTTCGGTAAGTTTAGATACTATGAAAGATGGGTTGATTGAGGTGTGTGAAACTATCTTCTCAAAGAGGGAAAAGTATTGAGAATCAAAAATATTTTCTGCTAATGTCTTGTTGATACCGTATTTCTTGTGGATTTGATCTATGACTTCGTTCCAAGGCTGAGGTATGTTTTTGGATAATTCCTTTAACTTGTTTTCATCTATTGAAATGTATGGGATATCTGTTTCTGGATACATTCTCGACGAGCCAGGCCTGGGTCTACTAAATATCGTAATACCGTCTAGTCTAACAGAACGTGTTTCAGGAACAACGCCTGTGAAAGCTTTCTTGATTCTATTGGATAATTCAAAAACTACAGTGTTTAACAATACTGACGGTCCGCCAATCAATATAAAAGCGTCATTTTCGTCATTATTTAATATAGAAGATAATGAATCCACATCCTCACTGCTTATTCCGTAGTTTGGTAATTCATCGGAGTGAAATATACCACCAATTCCATAGGATTTTGCAACTTCGCCCAATTCTCTTCCCAATCTAATTCCTTGATACGGTTCAAAAGATAATATTCCTCTAAAACCCCGCAACACAAACCCCATAAATCTAGAATCATCGCCGAGGATCTTTTTTACTACTTTAGATGATGACTGTTTTATTAAATCAGTAACATCTGTGATATTGTCCAGGTATTTTGATTCATTGATTTTACGGCTTTTTAGTTCTTTTGCAATTAGATTTAACCCATCCTGTCTTTTTGTTTCATGTTCAATAACAAAAGCCAGCTGTGATAATTGCTGTACGCCTTTCACTTCGACGACGGCTCCACCATCTATTGAAATGTTGACATCTTGCCTAATACTGCCAAGTCCTCGTGTTACTTTTTTTGTAGATCGTAGTAATCGCCCTACCGTTTGTGCTACATTTGTTACAAACATGGGAGTGTTAGAAATAGGATCTAGGGCAATTTCGATAAGTGGTACTCCTAGTCTATCCAGAGCGAATATCTTGCTCTCATCATCATCCTTATCTTCATTAATTATTCTGGCGGCATCTTCTTCTAAGCAGATACTTTGGATTCCTACTCTAACATCATCAACATCCAAAAATCCGTTTCTACCCACTAGTATTGTTCTTTGAAATCCAGTGGTATTCGAACCATCAATTACTATCTTTCGCATTACGTGTAATTCATCTTCAATGGTACAATGTAGTGCCAGAGATATGGTCAATACTAATTCGAGCGCCTCTGTATTTACCATCATGGGAGGCTCTTCATCCGATTCTATCAAGCAGTTGGAATTTTTAGAGGACTGATATTTAACAGTCTTAATTTTCTTTGATTCAAAAAGGGCAGCTTGATCGTAAGATCCCATTTCACTTTGAGTCGGACGCAAGATCCTTTTAAAGGTAAAATCATGCTCAGTAGAATCAACTATTTTGCAATTACAAAATAATTTGTTTTTTGAATCTAATTGTTGATGGATTTCAAGCCCAACTTTAAGTCTATCATGAGCAAAGGTTTCATTATTGACCAAGGTAATAATAATAATAAAACAGAACCTTATTATTATTATTATTTACAAATTCAAGAAATCTTTAATTTCCCCCAATTAGCTCAATATCAATGATTCAAATTGTTAGGACTTATTCTCTCTACAATTTTTGCAATTTTACCAAAGGGTACTGTGAGAGATGAGGGTACTTTTTTTATTCTGATTTCCATTCTTGCGGGCCTTATTGTAACCGCCTACATAATGAGAGTAAGAAGAAATAGGCAAGCTCAATAAACCAAGTTTTCGTCATGAACCATTTCATTCCTGCTGTTTTGATAGCAGTATTTTTTTGATTATATTGCCTTAAATTTTAAAGCTTGAGACTTTAGATGAATTAACTATATTTGTAACTTGAGTTTTTAATGAGTCGATATCTATGTCATGATAATTGCCGTATGAATTATTTAGT